>MDTB01225812.1_pt1 | contig 26838 bp, 28 predicted proteins | sample 811161 | NCBI WGS metagenome assembly MDTB01 (sample SAMN05326650, study PRJNA326480) | marine metagenome | isolation source: seawater | place: Mediterranean Sea | collected 2009 | reverse complement strand
ATGGAATGATTAAAAGAACTAATCGTCAAATAAGAAATCAAAGAGGCACAACTACAATGTCAAAGCAAGATGGAAAAATTGTAAAATCATATATGCCTTATAATTTAAGAGGATAAAATGGCTAGAGTAAAAAGAGGAGTTACTAGTAGAGCAAAGCATAAAAAAGTTTTTAAGGCTGTAAAAGGTCAATGGGGTAGAAGAAAAAATACAATTAGAATAGCTAGGCAAGCAATGGAAAAAGCGATGCAGTATGCCTACAGAGACAGAAGAAATAAAAAAAGAGAATTTAAATCGTTGTGGGTACAGCGAATAAATGCAGGTGTAAGATTAGAAGGTTTAACTTACTCCAAATTTATTAATGGGTTGAACAAGTCAGGTATTAAAATTGATAGAAAAATTCTAGCAGAAATAGCATACGAGAACCCAAATGCATTTAAAACAATAGTTAAAAAAGCACAAGCAGCTATTAACTAATCTTCACTATTGTTTTTCTTAAGTTAACAAATATTCTACGAATATGTCCGATATTAAAAAAATTAGAGATGAATACATCAATAAATTAAATGCTGAATTAGATATTCATGGTTTAAATAAGATTAAAACGGAATTATTTGGAAAGAATGGAATAATTCCAAATTTATTTAAAAAATTAGGCACTATCCCATCTGATGAAAAAAAAATTTTTGCCTCAGATTTGAATACAGTAAAAGATGAGATTGAAGAAAAAATAAATATTAAACTTCAACAAATAGAAATAATTGAAATAAACTCTAAACTTCAAAATGAAAGGGTAGATGTAACTTTACCAGAAAGAGATATCAATCAAGGAAAAATTCATCCTGTCTCACAAGTAATTGATGAAATATCATCAATTTTCTCAGAAATTGGTTTCAGCGTTGAAGAAGGCCCAGATGTTGAAAATGAACATTTTAATTTTACTGCATTAAATACTCCAGATAATCATCCAGCTAGAGATATGCATGACACCTTTTACCTGGACAACAAAAAAGAATTACTTTTAAGAACTCATACTTCTCCAGTTCAGATAAGAACTATGCTTAAAAGCAAGCCACCATTCAAAATAATTGCACCTGGAAGAACTTATAGATCTGATAGTGATCAGACGCACTCACCAATGTTTCATCAAGTAGAAGGACTTCATATAGATAATGACATTAATATGGGACATTTAAAAGGTTGTTTAAACTATTTCATAAAAGAATTTTTTGAAGTAAATAAAATTAAAATGAGATTTAGACCTAGTCACTTTCCATTCACAGAACCATCAGCAGAAGTAGATATTGGTTATGAAGTGAAAGATGGAAAAATTGTAATTGGAGAAGGTGATAAGTGGTTAGAGATTTTAGGCTGTGGAATGGTGCATCCAAATGTTCTAAAAAATGTAAAGGTAAATCCAGATAAATATCAAGGTTATGCTTTTGGGATTGGTATAGATAGACTTGCTATGCTTAAGTATGGAATAAACGATTTAAGAGCTTTTTTTGAAACAGATTATAGATGGCTTAATCATTTTGGTTTTGATCCGTTAGATGTACCATCAAATTATAGAGGTCTTAGCAGATGAAATTCACAACAGGTTGGCTCAAGGAGCATCTTGATACTTCGTTAAATGATAAAGAAATAATTGAAAAATTAACAGATATTGGCCTTGAGGTTGAGAGTTTTAAAAATGAAATTTCTAACTTAGATAGTTTTAAAGTAGCGAAAATTGTAAATGCTGAACAACATCCAAACGCAGATAGACTAAGAGTATGTGATGTTAATATAGGTTTAAAAAATACTGTTAAAGTTGTCTGTGGAGCTCCAAACGCAAAAAAGAATCTTTTGACAATTTATGCTGGTCCTGGGTCAATAATTCCAAAAAGCAAAATGAAAATTACTGTAAGCAAGATTAGAGGTGTTACTTCTTATGGAATGTTATGTTCAGAGTCCGAATTAAATTTATCTAATGAAAATCAAGGAATAACAGAGTTAAAGTCAGCAAAGTATAATGATAAAATAGGTAAAAGCTTCTTTAAAAAAAACACTGAAAAAGTTATTGATTTATCAATAACACCTAACCGTCCAGATTGCTTAGGAGTAAGAGGCATCGCCAGAGATCTCGCGGCAGCAGGTGCTGGTAAATTAAAAAATATTGTAAATAAAAATATTAAAAATTACGGACCTCAAAATATAAAAGTTTCTATTACAAAGGATAAAAATCAAGGCTGTACTATATTTGGAAGTTGCCTAATTAAAGGTGTCATAAACAAAGAAAGCCCAAAATGGTTGAGTGATAAAATAGAGACTCTTGGTCAAAAACCAATTTCAGCAATTGTAGATATAACTAATTATGTGATGCTGGATTTAAATAGACCACTTCATGCATACGATGCCGACAAAATTGACAAGGAAATTATAGTTAGAAATTCCAAAAAAGGTGAAACTTTTGAAGCCCTAGATAACCATGAGTATAAGCTAGATAATGATATGTGTGTTATTTCTGATAAATCTGGAGTTTTAGGTTTAGGAGGAATAATTGGAGGGATACGCTCTGGGACTGAAATTAATACTAAAAATATTTTATTAGAGGCTGCATATTTTGATCCTAGATCTATAAGAAAAACTTCAAAATTATTAAATATTGATACTGATGCAAAGTTTAGATTTGAAAGGGGGATTGACCCTCAGTCTATCGAAATAGGACTAAAAAAAGCCGCAAAGCTAATAACTGAAATTTGTGGAGGTAAAATTAGTAAACTTGATATACAAAAAACTACAAAAGAAAAGAAAAAATTTATAAAATTTAAGATCTCTTTATTTGAAAGAATTGCAGGCTTTAAAGTTAAAGATAAAGAAATTATTAAAATTCTAATTAATTTAGGTTTTGAAGTTTCTAAAAGGAAATTAGAATTAGAGCTAAAGGTCCCTTCATGGAGACCTGATATAACTTTACCTATCGACATAGTAGAAGAAATAGTGCGAATTAAAGGATATAATAATATAGAAACTTTAGAACCAGAAAAAACTAGAACAAAAGATACTTTAAATAAGCAACAAAAACTTTTTCATTTTCTTCAACGTTCTGTAGCATCAAAAGGTTACCGCGAGACTATTACTTGGTCATTTACTGCTTCAAAAATAAACAATCTGTTTAAAGAAAATTACAAAGAAGTAAAAATAGTAAATCCAATAAGTTCAGATTTAGATGTTTTAAGAAATTCAATATTTTCAAATTTGTTGTTTTACCTAAAGAAAAATTTGGATAGAGGATTCAAAGATATTTCTTTGTTTGAAATTGGGCCAATTTTTAAGGGCAATCAACCAGGAGAACAATTAATTGTGATTGGAGGAATAAAATCAGGAAAAATATCAAGATTAAATTGGAACGAAAAAGATAGAGTTGTTGACGTTTTTGATGTTAAAAAAGATACAATTCAAACATTAGTTGAGGCCGGATATCATAGTAAAAGTTTTTTTATCAGAGACAAATCTCCTTTGTATTATCATCCAGGAAAGTCTGGCTCGTTATATTTAGACAAGGATGATATCGATCCTGTTGCCTATTTTGGGGAAATTCATCCGAATATTACAAAAAAGCTTGATATAAAAACTGAGGGATTGGCTTGTTTTGAGATTTATTTAGATCATTTAAAAAATAATAAATTAAAACTTAAGGATCAAAAACCTAATTTTGAGTATTCTGATTATCAAAAATCAGAAAGAGATTTTGCCTTTATCGTTGACAAAAATTATAAAGCTCAAGATTTAATTCAAATTATATCTTCAATAGATAAAAGCTTAATCAAGGCAATAAAAGTTTTTGATATTTACGAAGGCCAAAATATTCCTGAAGGTAAAAAATCAATAGCCCTGAATATTACAATACAATCATCAGAAAAAACTTTAGCCGAAAGCGACCTTGAAACAATTAATAACTTAATAATTTCAACTGTTGAGACCAAGTCTGGTGCAAAGATAAGATCTTAAATGAGCTCTACAATAGATAACATAAGAAATTTTGCAATTATTGCTCATATTGATCATGGAAAATCTACTATTGCAGACAGGATTATCCATAAGTGTGGAGGATTAACAGACAGAGAGATGAAAGCTCAGGTTTTAGACTCTATGGATATTGAAAGAGAAAGAGGAATAACAATTAAAGCTCAAACTGTTAAATTAAATTATACAGCAAAAGACGGAAAAAAATATTTATTAAATATTATTGACACACCTGGGCATGTGGATTTCAGTTACGAAGTAAGTAGATCTCTTTATGCTTGTGAAGGTTCTATTCTCATTGTTGATAGCACACAAGGAGTAGAGGCCCAAACTTTAGCAAATGTATATCAAGCTATAGATATAAATCATGAGATTATACCTGTATTAAATAAGATTGATCTTCCAGCATCTGACTTAGATAGAACAAATAAACAAATTGAAGATGTTATAGGAATTGACACTTCTGGTTCTGTTCCATGTTCAGGAAAAACAGGAGAAGGAATTGATGAAATATTAGAACAAATTATTCAAGTTCTTCCAGGACCAAAAGGTATTAAAAATGAGAAATTAAAATGTTTATTAGTTGATAGTTGGTATGATACTTATTTAGGAGTTGTAATTTTAGTTAGAGTAATAGATGGAAAAATATCTAAAAATATGAAAGTTAAAATGATGTCTACTAACCAAGATTATGTAATTGAAAAAGTTGGTGTTTTTACTCCTAAACCAAAAGATATTAATGAATTGAATGCAGGTGAAATAGGTTTTATAACTACAGGAATCAAAGTTTTATCTGAAACCAAAGTTGGAGATACTATTTGTGATGCATTGAATCCACTTACCGACACATTACCTGGCTTTAAACCAAGTAAACCAGTAGTATTTTGTGGTTTATTTCCAGTTGATAGCTCAGAATATCAAAAATTAAAGGATGGATTAGCAAAGCTTCAGTTAAATGATGCAAGTTTTTCTTACGAAGCAGAATCCTCGTCTGCGCTTGGTTTAGGATTTCGATGTGGTTTCCTAGGTTTATTACATCTTGAAATTGTTACCGAGAGATTAGAAAGAGAATTTGATATAAATTTATTAACAACTACACCAGGAGTTGTTTATAAAATACACCTAAATAGTGGCAAAGTAATAGATCTTCAAAATCCATCAAGCCTACCAGACCCAACTTTAATAAAGATGATAGAAGAGCCATGGATTAAATCTACTATAATCACTCCTGATGAATATCTCGGCTCAATAATAAAAATTTGTCAGGATAAAAGAGGGATACAACAAAATCTAAGTTACTCAGGCAATCGGGCAGTTTTAAATTATGAATTACCTTTAAACGAGGTAGTATTTGATTTTAATGACAGATTAAAATCAATGACAAGTGGTTATGCAAGTTTTGATTATGAAATTATTGGTCATAGAGAGGGGGATTTGGTTAAGATGAATATATTAGTTAACACAGAACCCGTTGATGCTTTAGCAATGATGATACATAAGGATTTTGCACAAAATACAGGAAGAGAAGTATGTGAAAAACTTAAAGATTTAATTCCAAGACACAATTTTATGATACCAGTTCAAGCTGCAATAGGTGGAAAAGTTATTGCTAGAGAAACTATTAAAGGTTTTAAAAAAGATGTTTTAACTAAAATTCATGGAGGTGGCTCTTTAGATAGAAAAAGAAAATTACTCGAAAAACAAAAAAAGGGTAAGGCCAGATCTAAGCAATTTGGAAGGGTAGAAATTCCACAAGAAGCTTTTATTGGAGTACTTAAAATAAACAAAGAAAAATGATTACAATTATTTTAACTATCTCAATTTTAATTAATTTATTATTAATCTTTTATATTAACAAAAAAAAGTTGAGAAATTTCCTTAACATAACCAAAGTTAAAAAAACAAGTATAAATGAACTTCACGAAATATTTTCTGAAAAAAAAATAAGTAATGTTTTAAAAGGACCAAAAAAAGAAACAATAGTAAAAAATTTTTGTATTTCATCTGATAATAATATTGTTGGAATGACATCTGATTATGAGGCCTGGATATTATCTGTTTTAAGTACAGTTAGTAAAAAAATATTTGAATTTGGAACATGCAGTGGAAAGACAACATATCTTATGGCTCTTAACTCAAATATGGATACTGAGATTACTACTATAACTTTGAGGCAAAATCAGACAGATAAATTATTTAAAGATAATAAAGATAATAATGTATCTTTTAGGAATATTATTGACGAAAGTATATACGAAAAGTTTTTATTTTCAGATACGGATGCTGAAAAAAAAATTAATGTAATTTTCGAAAACTCTTTAAATTTTGATGAAAATAAATATCATAATACGTTTGATCTTATTTTTATTGATGGTGGGCACACTTACTCGATAGTAAAGAATGACTCAGAAAAATCTTTTAGAATGCTTAAGGACAATGGTATAATTTTATGGCACGACTATGTTCCTGGAAAAGAATCTGCAAAGAATGTTGTAAAATATCTAAATGAAATTTCTAATGAGAAAAATCTTTTTCATATTAGAAATACTTCCCTTTGTTTTTTTAAAAAAAACATATAAGTGGAGAGGTGGCCGAGTGGTTGAAGGCGCACGCTTGGAAAGCGTGTAAAGGGGAAACTCTTTCATGGGTTCGAATCCCATTCTCTCCGCCAGAGGCAGAAAAAGCCTTTTTTTTGCCAAATAAAGAAAGCACAAAAATTTTAAGAAAAACATCAAATTAGCAAACAATACCAATACAAATTTGACCTCTCAAAGTATATCAGTTTTATTTAATTTTCTAAAAATGATATGATTTTTCTTTTCCAAAAATATAAATGATAAAAAAAATTACAAATAGTTACCAAGCAGACTCCATAAAAGTTCTTAAAGGTCTTGAAGCAGTTAGAAAAAGACCTGGGATGTATATTGGAGATACCGATGATGGCACGGGACTGCATCACATGGTATATGAAGTAGTTGATAATTCTATTGATGAGGCTTTAGCTGGGTACTGTAAAAAAATTGAGGTAAGTATAAATTCTGATGGTTCTGTGACTGTTAAAGATGATGGAAGAGGAATTCCAACTGATTTGCACAAAGAAGAAAAAAAGTCAGCTGCAGAAGTAATTATGACTCAACTGCACGCAGGAGGTAAATTTGACCATGATTCTTATAAAGTTTCTGGTGGCTTACATGGTGTAGGTGTTTCAGTAGTAAATGCCCTCTCTGAGAGTCTAAAATTAACAATAGAAAGAGATGGAAAAAAATATTTTGCTGAATTTATGGATGGAGATGTTCAAACACCATTAAAAATAATTGGAAATTCAAAAACTTCTGGAACTGAGATTAGATTTCTTCCATCTAAAAAAATTTTTTCTTCTACTAAATTTAGTTTTTCAATAGTACAAAAAAGATTACGTGAATTAGCTTTTCTAAATAAAGGAATTAAAATTATTTTAAATGATACAACTAATAAAAAAATTAAAAATTTGGAATTTAAATTTGATGGTGGTATAACTGAATTTGTTGAATTTTTAGATGAAAAAAAAGAAAAATTAAAAAATAAAAATGATAAAGAATTATTTAAAAAACCTATATATTTAGAGGGTTTAAAAAATAATATTGATGTACAGTGCTCGTTAACATGGAATTCAGGATATAATGAGGATGTTTATCCTTATACTAATAATATTTATCAAAAAGATGGAGGAACTCACTTATTAGGTTTTAGAAGCGCATTAACAAGAGTCATTAATAAATATGCCTCTGACCAAAATTTACAAAAAAAAAATAAAGTAGCACTTTCAGGCGATGATGTAAAAGAAGGATTAACTTCGGTGTTGTCTGTAAAAATCCCTGATCCAAAGTTTTCGTCTCAAACCAAAGATAAACTAGTTTCATCAGAAGTAAGAAATATTGTTGAAACTGTAGTAAATGAAAAACTATCAATTTGGTTTGATCAGAATCCATCGATTTCTAAGATAATTTTAACTAAAATTATGCAGGCAGCTGTCGCAAGAGATGTTGCAAGAAAAGCTAGAGAAAATGTTAGAAGAAAAGGAGCTCTTGAGCTAACTGGATTACCAGGAAAGCTTGCTGATTGTCAAAGTTCAAAACAAGAAGGTACAGAATTATTTATAGTAGAGGGAGACTCAGCAGGAGGCTCTGCAAAACAAGGAAGAAATAGAGAAAACCAGGCTGTTTTACCATTAAGAGGCAAAATTTTAAACACTTATGTCGATCTTAATGGTTCAAAAAATAGTGGCAGTAAATCTGATTTAAGAACTAAGACACTTTCAAAAATGATATCTTCAAATGAAATAGTTACATTAATTAATGCACTTGGCTTAGACCCAAAGTCTGAAGAGATAGATATCAAGGATCTAAGATATGGAAAAATTATTATTATGACTGATGCAGATGTAGACGGTTCACACATTAGAGCACTTCTTCTTACATTTTTTAACAATCAACCATTTAATAAATTAATTGAAAATGGTAATATTTATTTAGCTCAACCACCTTTATTTAGAATTAACAAAGGCTCTAAAGGTATTTATATTAAAGATGAAAATGAGCTTGAAACTTATATTGTGAAGCGTACTAAGAATACCAAAAAATACAAGAAAGGCACAAAAGAATATAATAATTTTATTGAGACAGAAAAAGCAAACCTAAGTATCCAAAGATTTAAAGGATTAGGCGAGATGAACCCAGATGAACTTTGGAATACAACATTAAATCCCGAAACAAGAAGTTTACTACAAGTTCAATATTCAAAAAACGTTAAAAAAGACCAGGAAATTATTCATACATTAATGGGAAACGATGTTTCTTTAAGAAGAGATTTTATAGTGTCGAATGCTATCAATGTATTGAATTTAGATATTTAGAATAATGAATTTATTTGAAGACTCTAAATATTATTCACTTTATAAACCTACTTATGTTAACTTAAGATGGATTGCAATATTGGGGCAATTGATTACTGTTTATGTTGTAAAATTTTACTTTAATTTTGAATTTAATTTTTTTTTATCAAATATAGCTATTTTAATTGGTGTTTTTTCAAATATTTATCTTTTTTTTTTCACAAAGGAAGCTATTTATCAAATAAAATTTCTTTTTTAATACTTAATTTAGATATTTTTCAGCTTAGTTTTTTATTATTTCTCACAGGTGGGGTATCAAATCCTTTTGTTATTTTTTTAATTTTACCATGCGTTTTCTCTTCAACTAACCTTGATATCAAAACTAATTTTTTGTTAGTCTCTGAAACAACTTTATTAATAATTTTTTTAACTTTTTTTAAATTTGATCTTCCCTGGCCTCTTAGCGAAAGTTTTTTAGTTAGTGACTATTATTATTATTCAATTCCTTTTTCATTATTTGTAGCACTAATTTTTTTAAATTATTTTGGATTAAAATTTGGAACAGAAGCCAGAATAAGAAAAGAGGCTTTAAATAAAATGGAAGAGATCATGGCAAAAGAACATGAATTACTTTCCTTAGGAGGACAAGCTGCAGCTGCTGCACACTCTTTTGGAACTCCATTTTCAACAATTAAGATAATTGCTCAAGATTTATTAGAACAATTTAAGCATGATCCCACTGTTAAAAAAGACCTAGAATTACTTGTAAGTCAGATCCAAAGATGTAATCAAATTTTAAAAAAACTCACATTAAATCCAATTACAAAAGATGATTTTATAACTGGTAATATTACAATAGAGACTTCATTAATAGAAATAATTAAATCTTTTGAGGCAATTTCTAAAAAATTTTTTATATTTAATTTTGACAAAAATACCTATCAAGAAAAAATAAATAACTCTATTGAGATCATTTATGGTCTAAGAAATTTTATTGGTAATGCAAATAAATATTCAAAAAAAAATATCTACATTACACTTGGGGGAGACATTAATTTTACAAAAGTTTTAATAGAAGATGATGGTAATGGATTTTCTAATGAAATTTTGAGTAAAATCGGACAACCCTATTTAAAAAATATAAATAAAGATAAGTCAGGTCTTGGTCTTGGGATTTTTATTGGAAAAACTTTATTAGAAAAAAACTTTGCAAATCTAAAGTTTGAGAATTCCAATAAATATGGTGGTGCAAAAATTGAAATCGTGTGGAAAAATTCAGATTTGAAAAAAATTTAATTTAGTTTCTTGCTTTTAAATAAATCACTTAATTCTCTTATCATAACATCGCCTAACTCTTGAACATCTGATATTTTAATTGCTCTTTTATAATATCTTGATACATCGTGCCCTATACCAATTGCTAAAACTTCTATATCACCTCTTTCCTCAATGAACTTTACAATTTTTTTTAAATGTTTTTCTAAATAGTCACCTGAATTAACTGACAACGTAGAGTCATCTACTGGAGCACCGTCTGATATTACCATTAAAATTTTTCTTTCTTCTTGTCTTTTTTTTAACCTGTTATAAGCCCAGGAAATTGCCTCACCATCTATGTTTTCTTTTAATAAACCCTCTTTAAGCATAAGACCAAGATTTGTTTTTGACTGTCTCCAGGGTGTATCTGCGTTTTTGTAAATAATATGTCTCAAATCGTTGAGTCTTCCTGGATTTTTTGTTTTACTTGTTGAATTCCAAAATTCTCTACTTTGTCCACCCTTCCAATTTTTTGTTGTAAAGCCAAGAATTTCAACTTTTACAGAGCAGCGTTCAAGTGTTCTTGAAAGAATGTCAGCGCATAATGCAGCTATAGTGATAGGTCTACCTCTCATTGATCCAGAATTATCAATCAGCAATGAAACCACTGTATCTTTAAAATCTTGATCTTTTTCTTTTTTAAAAGATAATGAATTATATGGATCAATAATTACTCTAGTTAATTTTGAGCTATCAAGTAGTCCTTCTTCCAAATCAAATTCCCATGAACGATTTTGTTTAGCCAAAAGCTCTCTTTGAAGTTTATTGGCAAGCTTAGTAATAATATCCTGAAAACTCATTAGTTGCTGATCTAGATTTTTTCTTAGTTTTAATATTTCGTCTTTAGATTCTAATTTTTCCGCTTTTTCTGTCTGATCAAATTTATCAGTGAATATTTTATAATCTTTATTGATTACATCTAATGATATTTTTTGATTAACTTGTTCAACATTTTGTTCGCTTGAGTCGGTTTCCATGGAACTTTCATCCATTCTAAACTCATTAACATCATAACTTCCATCTATAGATACCTGTTCTTGATCCTCCTGTACTTTGTTTTGATCGCTACTTTCTTCATTTTGACTGTTATTATTATCATTATTTTCCTCATTCTCCTGTGACTCGTTATCTTTTGTATCATCATTAGCATCTAGAAGATTCATAGATTCAATAATTTCTGAAAATTTCTTATTATATATTTCTTGATTTTCAATATTTTTACCAAAAAAATCTAAATGACTTGATATACTTTCTTCAAAATCTTTTTTCCAGTAACTCAAAATTTTGTTTGAATAATCATTCATCTCTGTTTTGAAAAATTTATTCAACATGTAAAGCTCAAATGCTTCTTCAACATTCGTGTCTTCGCGGTTTTTTATTTCATGATTTTTATTTTTTTCATTAATTTTATTTTTATAATTAACCTTAAAATTTTTACTTATTCCTTTAAGCATTTTAGAACCAATCATTTCATATCTTATTTTTTCAGATATTTTATAAAGAGATCTATACGAAGAATTTTGAGGTAAGTTTTTTTTATAAATATTCTTATCAGAAAATTTTTTTTCAAGCGCAGCAGAGTCCATCTCTGCTCTTGATTTAATGAAATCATTTTTTGCATTTAGATCTTCAATTTTAACAAAATCAAAATTATTTGAGCTTTTTTTATTATCTTTTTTTTCTACTAAAATATCATCTGATATTACTTTTGCAGTTGATATTAAGGCTTGTTTAAATTTTTCTTTAAGATTGTCTTCTTTGTTCATTTATATTTGAATGTTAACTAAGGATTCTGGCAAATCTTCACCAAAGCACCTTTGATAATATTCAGCAATGATATTTTTTTCTGCATCGTCACATTTGTTTAAAAATGTAACTCTAAAAGAGTACCCATCGTCCTTAAATATTTGAGAATTTTCAGCCCAATGGAGGACTGTTCTTGGACTCATCACAGTCGAAATATCTCCTGCAATAAAACCTTTCCTGGTCAAAGAAGCAACCTTAATCATATTGGCAACTTTTTCTTTTTCTTTTGGACTATTTAAATTTTTATTTTTTGCCAAGATTATTTCCATTTCTTTTTCTAAACTTAAATAATTTAATGTTGTTACTATATTCCACCTATCCATTTGACCTTGATTTATCTGTTGAGTTCCATGATATAAACCAGTTGTGTCACCTAAGCCCACAGTGTTTGTGGTAGCGAATAATCTAAAATATTTATTTTGTTTAATTACTTTATTCTTATCTAGTAATGTAAAACTCCCCTCAGCTTCCAAAACCCGTTGAATTACAAACATGACATCTGGTCTGCCAGCGTCATACTCATCAAAAACTAACGCAACAGGATTTTGAATTGACCAAGGTAAAATTCCTTCTTTAAATTCAGTTACCTGTTTATTATCTTTTAATACAATTGCGTCTTTTCCAATTAAATCTATTCTACTGACATGACTATCTAAATTCACACGTATGCAAGGCCAATTAAGTCTCGCTGCAATCTGTTCTATATGAGTTGATTTTCCTGTACCATGATAGCCTTGAACGAGAACTCTTTTGTTAAAAAGAAAACCAGATAATATAGCTAAAGTTGTATCTCTATCAAATTTATAATTCTTATCAATCTCAGGAACATATTCATTCTTTTTTGAAAATGCGTCAATTTCAAGATCCGAGTCTATTCCAAAAATTTGCTTAGTAGATACTTTTATATCTGGTTTTATATTTAAATTTAATGTCAATTTTTTCCTTTATAAGTTTTTTTTAGCTGCGTATAAGCTAAAGTTATTAGTTTAAGTTTTTCTTCATGTTTTTTGTTACCAGCATTCATATCAGGGTGAAATATTTTGACAAGTTTTTTGAATTTAATCTTAATTTCAGCCCATTTTAATCCAACTGGGACACCAAGAACTTCAAACGATTTAATGTCATTTTGGTCAAACATAATTTCCTTATTATGAAAGATATCTTTTTGCTGATTAATTTCCACTTTATCATTTAGGGCATTTTGCCACAAAACTTTAAAAAAATTATCTGAAGACGTGAAGCTTTGTGTAGGCTTATGCCATGTCATATCTGATTTTAAAAAATTAAATATTTCTTCTTCTTTCATTCCAGAGAAATAATTCCAATTTTTATTAAATTCTTTGATATGATTTATGCATAGAAGCCTATAATCTTTGCTGTTATCTCTTTCCTTCGGGGCTTTATACTCACCTACTTCTTTACAATTATTCCAGTCGCAAATATTTTTCATAGAGTATATTATAAAAACATTTATGGAAATTAATCAATTAATAATATTGGTAGAACAAAAAATAAGAGAGGTAATGAGTATAGAAACAATCTCAATAGAAGATAAAAGTTTTTTACATAAAAACCATATTGGAAATGAAAAAAATAAATTTCATTTAAAGATATCTATACAATCAAAAGCTATAGAAAATTTAACAAAAGTTGAAGCAACAAAAATAATTTATAAAGCGATTTCAAAAGAAATGAGCGATTATATACATTCAGTTCAGCTATCCATTAATCAATAAATTTTTTAAAAAATATTTTATATCGTTCGTTTTGTAAGAATTTTTGATTTTAGAAATTCCAATTTTACTTAACAAAATTAGATTTATTTTATTGTTAAAATTTTTTTTGTCGGATTTCATGTAATTAACTATTCTAGGTATATCTTTTTTTTTAATTATTTTATTAAATTTATTTGATATTTTTAGATAAGAAAAATGTTTATTGATTAATTCAAAATCTTTTTTTTTAATAATATTTTTTTTATATGCAAAATTATTTGCACAATACATGCCTAATAAAACTGCTTCACCATGATTAAGTTTTTTTGAGTAACCCATATTAGCTTCAAAAGCGTGACCAAATGTATGACCATAATTAAGAATTTTTCTCAGATTTTTCTCAAGTGGATCTTTTTCAACAATTTTTTTTTTTATTCTACAACTTTCATAAACTCCCCTAATAATAAATTTACTATCTATTGATAATAATTTTTTTATATTTTTATTTAAAAATAAAAAAAATTTCTTATTTCTAATTAATGAATGTTTTAAAATTTCAGAGTACCCACATATTAACTCTCTAATAGGGAGAGAATTTAAAAAATTGATATCTGATAGAACTAACATTGGTTGATAGAATGATCCAATAAGATTTTTTCCATGTATCGAGTTAACTCCAGTCTTTCCACCAATTGAAGCATCTACTTGTGATAAAAGGGTTGTTGGAATATTTACAAAATTTATTCCTCTTTTATAAACAGAAGCTGCAAATCCACTAATGTCACTAATTATACCTCCACCAAAAGATATAATTAAATCAGTTCTTAAAAATTTTTCTTTAAGCATAAAACTTATAATATTATTTATAGAGCTCATATTTTTAACCTTCTCACTAGACTTCACTCTAAAAATATAAATTTTTTTATTTTTAAGTTTTTTTTTTAAAATTTTTAAAAATTTCACAGGAACATTGCTATCATAAACGATTAAGCATTTTTCAAATGTAATATTATTTTTTTTTAAGAGAACCGAGATATTTGATAGAATATTTTTTCCAATTATTACTGGATATGAGCCGTGTTTAGTTGTTATATTGAGATTATATTTTCGCATAAAATTTGATGATGTTATTTATAATATTTTTTTTCAATTTTCCCTCACAACTAATTTCTATATCAGCTTGAGAATAAACTTTTGATCTTTTTTCTATTAATTTTTTAATTTCTATTGTGCTCATATTTTTGATGATTGGTCTGTTTTTATTTCTTTTTAGTCTATTAACTAATGTTTTTGAATTCCATTGAAGCCACACAGTAAGACAAGATGCTTTTGTAATTTTTCTTATTACATTGTTTAAGTAACCTCCTCCACCTAATGATATTACACTATTTTTTTTTTTAAGAATATCTAATGTTATAGCTTCCTCTAAATCTCTAAAGTATTTTTCACCAAAATCTTCAAATATTTTTGAAATTTTTAGTTTTGTTTTATTTTCAATTAAAATATCAGTATCGTAAAAATTATACCCTAATTTTTTTGCTAAATTTGCACCTAAATGAGTTTTACCAGACCCCATCATACCTACCAATACTAGGTTTTTTTTTGTTTTTACTAAGTTCATTATTGAAAAAACATAAATATGTCTTAATTTGAAATTATTAAAAAGATTATATGCAATTTAGAAAAAAAACAAGCTTAGGACTCAATGGTTATATTTACAAATTATTATTTAAAATAGCTATTATCTTTGGAATCATTTTTTTAATTTTTATATTATTAGATAAAATTGAATTTCCATACCCAAAAAAAGATATTAAACAAATCATACCAAATGAAAATTTTAAAGTCATTAAATGATCAATTTATATTAATTTTAGTAATTCTATTATCATTCCAAAATGTTAATTCACAAGAAACAGTAGACATTTGGAATATTGAAAAAAAGAAATCTGATAAAGATGAAATTCTAGAGGAAAAACCTAAACTAAAAAATGATAACATTAACATTTTGATTTCTCCAAAAAATGTTTCAGACAATAACAATATTACAATTGATGATAATGAAAGTTTCCTTTCAGACAAAAATAATATTGTAGGAATATATGATCCTGAAAAAAATGATTTATCAATTGATATGTGGAGCAAAACTGATGGTGAAGTTTTTTCACAATTTTTAAATAAAATACTTTCACTCGAATTATCAAGCGACTCAAATAATATCTTAAATATTGTACTCCTGACAAATACATATAGCCCAACTAATAAAATAACTCACGAGAATTTTATAAATTTTAAAATAAAATGGCTTATTAAATTTGGTGACTTAAATTTAATTGAAGAATATTTGAGAAAAAATAGTAGTTTGGTATTTAATGACAATCTAATAAAATATTATGTTGATCAAAAATTATCAAAAACCGATTTAGAGTCAGCATGTGAAATATTTGATAATAATTTTAGATTCAAAAATAATTATTTATTAAAATTTAAAATATATTGTCTTTTAAATAGTGGTAAAATTGAAGAAAGCCTTTTACAATTAGATTTACTCCAAGAGAGTGGTGTTAGCGATAGTTTTTTTGAAAAAAGGGTTTTTAAACTAATAGGTTATGAAGACACTATTGATAATGAAGTTAATGATACAAATATTTTAAACTTTCATTTATCCCATAGACTAAATGATGACTTTAAATATGAACCAAATATTACCTCTCCAAAATTAATTTGGCGATATCTTTCCTCAGCAAATTTATTAATAAATATTGATGATATGGATTTAGAAAATAAGGAAAAAATCTTAGCACTTGAGAAAGCGACTCATGATAAAAATTTTTCAGAAGATCAGCTTTTTTCTATTTATGAGAAGTTTTTGTTTAACATTAATCAATATATTAATATTAAAGAAAGTCACAAATTACTTGATCCAGTTGAGGGAAGAGCTTTATTGTATCAGGCAGCTTTAATTTATAATGAACCAAAAAAACAAATACCTATATTGAAAGATTTAAAAAACTCATTTATCGAGTCTGGAACAGAAAAAGCTTTTGAAAAAAAATTGAGTAATTTTTTAATAAATATAGATCCAAATGACGTTCCTTCTAACTTAACTACGTTCTATAATAAAAATTTAAAAAAATCTATTTCTTCAAAATCAATTAAAATCAATAATAAGATCATTCATCAATCAAAACTTTTAAGATATTTCAGTGGAGATGCGTCTCCAAACGAAACAAAAAAAAATTTAGAAAATCTTTTTAAAGATACCATCAGAAAGGATAAAGGTTATATTTTTTCAATAAAAGATATAATAGTAATAGAATCTCTTCGAGCAGATGGAATAGAAATTCCAAATAAGTACAAAAATTTATATGATATTAAAAAACCTGATATTCCAGAGCAAATCCAGGATTATATAAATAATGATGAAATGGGAATGAGTTTATTAAAATTAGTTGAACTTATAAGAGAGGACAAAATTGAAGATTTAGGCTCAGAAACTCTATATTTTATAATTGAAACATTAAATCAACTAAAAATTAAAAAGTTAAGAAATTCTATTATTTTAGATGTTGTACCATTAAAAGTTTAAAATTATTATAATATTATTAATTAAAAATATGACAATTAGAAAAATTTTAACCGAGCCAAATAAGTTTTTGCGACAAGTATCCAAAAAAGTTAAAGAAGTGGGAGATAATGAAAGATCTTTAATGGATGATATGTTGGAGACAATGTATCATGCTAATGGCATAGGATTAGCCGCAATCCAAGTTGGGGTACCTAAAAGAATTATAGTTATTGATTTAGGACAAAAAGATAAAAAAAAAGAACCTTTATTTTTTGTTAATCCATTAATAATAAAAAAAAATGAAAAATTAGCGACATATGAGGAGGGATGTTTATCTGTTCCAGATCAATTTGCAGAAATTGATAGACCAAGTAAATGTAAAGTCAAATATTTAGATTATTATGGGGATGAAAAAAATATAGATGCTGATGGTCTTTTAGCTACATGCTTGCAACATGAAATGGATCATTTAGAGGGAATATTATTTATTGATTACTTATCCAAACTAAAAAGAGACTATATTATAAAAAAATTATCTAAAAATAAACCTGATAGAATAGTTGTATAGATAATGCTTAAAAAAATTATCTTTATGGGCACTCCAATGTTTGCAGTACCTATTCTTAAAAAGTTATATCAAAATGGTTATGAAGTAACAGTTGTTTATACACAGCCACCAAAAAAATCAAAAAGAGGGCAGCAATTAAATATATCTCCTGTTCAAGGTATTTCGGAAACATTAGGCGTTGATGTAAGATCACCTACTTTTTTAAAAAAAAATGAGAAAGAAATTAACTTTATAAAAGATTTAAATGCAGATATAGCAATAGTTGTTGCATACGGGCAAATTATTCCTAATGAAATTCTTAGCTTAACTAAAAAGGGTTTTATAAATATTCATGCTTCTCTTCTACCTAAATGGAGGGGTGCAGCCCCAATCCAGAGATCAATTATGAATTTAGACAAAGAAACCGGCATTAGTATAATGCGAATAATTGATAAGCTTGACGCAGGACCTGTTTCTAAAGCCTATAAAATTTCATTAACTGAGGACGATAATTTTTTAAGTGTTTCAGAAAAACTATCAATTTTGGCTTCAGAAAAATTATTAGAAAATTTGGATGAAATACTTGAAGGTAATTTAACATTTAAAGAACAAGATGAAACAAATGCAACTTATGCTAAAAAAATTTTAAAATCTGAAGGAAAAATAGATTGGAATCAGCCTGGAAAATCAATTATTGGAAAAATTAATGCTTTAAATCCAATTCCTGGAGCATGGTTTTTTTTTAATGGAGAGAGGTATAAGATATTAAAGGCAAAACTTGGAAGTAAAAATGGAATACCAGGTATAGTTTCTAACGAAAATTGTGAAGTTTTTTGTAAATTAAATTCTCTTAAAATCATTGAAATTCAAAGAGAAGGTAAAAAACCACAGAAAATAAACGAATTTTTATTAGGTTCAAAAATTAAAGAAGGCTCAGATTTAAACAATGCATAGGTATCACATATTAATTGAATATGTAGGTACTAGTTTTAATGGTTGGCAGACTCAGATAAAAGGAAAAACTATTCAAAAATTAATTGAGCTAAAAATAAAAAAAATAATAAAAGAAAAAATTAAATTAATAGGATCTGGGAGAACAGATTCAGGTGTTCATGCTTTTGAGCAATCAGCTCATTTTGATTGTAAAAATAAAATTGAAAATTTGGATAAATTTATTAAATCAATTAATTTTTTTCTAAATAATTATTTTATTTCTATATTAAGTGTTAAAAAAAAGAATTTAACTTTTCATGCAAGATACTCCGCAAAAATGAGAGTTTACAAATATGTAATATTTAATAGGAAAAGCAAACCTTCAATCTACAGGGACAGAGGATGGCATATATCAAGTAAAATTAATTTAAGTATTATGAGGCAAGGTGCAAAAAAGTTATTAGGTAAAAACGATTATTCAACTTTTAGATCTTCAAGTTGTAACGCTAAAAGTCCAATTAAATCAATAAAATCAATAAAAATTTTAAAAACAAATAATATTATTTATTTGAAATTTGCATCACAATCTTTTTTACAACAACAAGTTAGATCTATGGTAGGATGCCTTAAGTACCTAGGTGAAGGGAAATGGAGTTTGCAAAAATTTGTTAAAGTCTTTAAGTCGAGAAAAAGAACTTTATGTGCTCCACCAGCGCCTGCTAATGGATTATTTCTTGAAAAGGTTATTTACTAAGTGTCTTATTTTTTCTAAACTTTTTATTAATTCTCCATCTTGATCCTTCTCTTACAATATATCCTACACAATTTTTGGAACCACAATTACATGGAAATTGCTTAAATTCTGAATCATAACTAAAACCATAATCACATGTTATTTCTTCTCCTTTTTTAATATCTTTAATAGCAGTTACCCACAGCTTTAGACCTTTACCATCATAATCAGAATTATTTGAACAAGAATGATTTATTAACCTTGCAGTATTCCATGGCACATCTCCATCCATATCATACCGATTGTTAAGATTAAAAAGGTATATTGGTTTTGAGTTATCAAACTTAGGATTTTCATCAGTTTGTTTTTTTGTAATGATATTTCCAATATAATTTATAATTTTAGTACCTTTTTTAATATTAGAAGCGGCATATAGTCCTTTGCCTTTTTTATCTATTGGAGATTTTTTTATTTTATAAAGCTTCACAAGGATTTTTTTAATGATTATTAAAACTTTTTCAATTAAATTCTAAAAGTGCCTTAACATGCATTTCACTACTTTCCATTAAAGCGTTTAAATCATATCCACCCTCAAGAATAGACACAACTTTTCCATTACATAACTTTTTTGATACTTCCAAAGTCCTTTTAGTTAAATTATAAAAGTCCGAGGATATAAGATTTATTTGGGCTAATGGATCATCTTTGTGGCCATCAAATCCCGCAGAAAATAATATAAAATTAGGCTTAAACACTTGTAATTTCTTGAGTACATGTTCGTAAGCATTTAAATATTCTTCAGAAGTTGTACCAGCCTTGAGAGGAATATTTAAAATATTATTAAACTGTCCTTTTTCGTGATTTGAACCAGACCCAGGATAAAAAGGGTATTGATGTGTTGAAATGTATAAAACTTGATTACTGTTAAAAAATATATCTTGAGTACCATTTCCATGATGAACATCAAAATCAATAATTGCTACTTTGTTTAATTTATATTTTGTTAATAAATAATTGGCACCTACTGCTATATTATTAAAAATACAAAATCCCATAGCTTTATTTTTTTCTGCATGATGACCAGGTGGTCTTACTGCACAAAATGCATTTTTATTTTTATTATTTTGAACTAAATCAATTGCTTTTATGATTGAACCAACAGCGTCATAGGAAGCATTTTTACTACCAGGGGAAATTATTGTATCTCCATCTAAAAAATGTAAACCTTTTTTGGGAAAGGATTCTTCGACATTATTAATATAGTTCTTTGAGTGTGTAATATTTAATATTTCTTTGTTAAATTTTGTTGGCTTATCCCAAGATATTTTTTCTTTATTTATTTTTTTGAGATTTTTAATTACGCATGCTACTCTGTCAGGTCTCTCTGGATGTCCTATGCCAGTTTTATGATCTAAAGAAGTATTAGAAGTTAAAATAGCAGTTTTCATTTATAATTCATTTCTGAAAAAAATTAACTAATACTTGATTATAAATTTTAGTCAAATTTTTTAAGTCTTTCAAGGAAACAGCTTCATCAATTTTGTGCATAGTTTTTCCAACAAGCCCAAACTCTAAGCAAGGAGATATTTTTCTTATAAATCTTGCATCTGAGGTTCCCCCAGTAGTGCTTAACTTTGCTTTTTCTCTTGTGATTTTTTTTATGATTTTTTGTATCATAAATATAGTTTTATTTTTTTTTGATAAAAAAGACTCACCTGAAATTTTATAAAAAATTTTATATTTGCACTTATTCATTTTTGAAATATTTGAAATAATTTTATTCAGTTTTTTTTTTAATGAATATGAAGAATGTAAATTATTAAATCTTACATTGAAAGTTGCTGCAGCAGTCCCTGGAATAATATTATCAGCAAAATTTTCAATATTTATTTTTGTAATCTCCAAATTTGAAGGTTGAAAATTTTTATTACCACCATCGAATTTTATCTCATTTAATTTTTTTAAAATTTCTATAATACAATTTGACGGATTGTTTGCTCTATGTGGATAAGCAACATGACCTTGAATTCCATAAATTTTAATATTCCCTGTTAAAGAGCCTCTTCTTCCAATTTTAATCATCTCTCCAAGCTTATTTGGATTTGTGGGCTCTCCAACTAAACAAAAATCAATTTTTTCTCTCTTTTTTTTTAAAAATTCTACCACTTTTTTTGTTCCATTCACTGCTTCGCCTTCTTCATCTCCTGTTATTAAAAAACTTATTGATCCCTTAAAGTCTTTATTATCTCTTAAAAATTTGCTTGCTGCTGCTGTGAAGCATGCAATAGAGCTTTTCATATCATTTGCACCTCTTCCAATAAGATGATTTTTCTTTATTTTAGGTTTGAATGGGTTTATTGACCAATCTGACAAGTTTCCAGGAGGAACTACATCGAGATGACCAGCAAAACAAAAATTAGGACCTTTCGTACCTATTCTAGCATAAAGATTTTTTACAGGTTTAAAATTTTTTTGTTTAAACTCTAAAATTTTGCACTTAAATCCAATATTAGATAATTTTTTTGAAAAAAAACTCATCACACCAGCATCGATGGGAGTAATTGAAGGATACCTAATTAGCTCTTTTGCTAATTTTAATTCATCATAAATTGCCATATTAATCTCTTAAAAGATCATTAATGGATGTTTTTGATCTGGTTTTTTCATCTACATTTTTGATAATTACAGCACAACTTAATGAAGGAGAATTTTTATTATTTTTATTTGGTAAAGTTCCAGGTACCACAACTGAATATGGTGGAATAGAACCGTAAGTTATATCCCCAGTTATTCTGTCAACTATTTTTGTTGATTGCCCTATAAAGAGTCCCATACTTAATACTGAACCTTCTCCAACTATCACTCCCTCCACAATTTCTGACATGGCTCCTAAAAATACATTATCTTCAATTATAGTAGGTAGTGCTTGTGCGGGTTCTAGTACACCTCCCACACCACTGCCTGCAGAGATATGACAGTTTTTTCCAATTTGACAGCAACTTCCTGCTCTTGCAAAAGTGTCAATCATTGTGCCTTCATCAATATATGCTCCGATATTTACATAACATGGCATTAAAACTGCATTTTTACCTACAAATGATCCTTTCCGCACAGGTGAATTTGGAACCATTCTAAATCCAGCTTTTTCATGATCCTCTTTAGTCCACCCAGATGTTTTTCCTTTTAGAAGATGTTCTTTATCATACCAACTACTGTAAGGACCACTTAAGTTTTGCATAGGATAAATTCTAAAGCTTAACATAATTGCTTTTTTTACATACTGATGAGTGACCCATTTTCCATCGATTTTTTCAGCTACTCTAATTTTTCCAGCATCTAATTCATTTATTATTTTATTAATCGAGTCTTTTAAGATTTGATCTGAATTTTGATCTACATTTTCTTTATTTTCCCACGCACTATTAATTATTTGTTCAAGATCATTCATACTATTTTAAGGTTAATTTAATATATCAATTTCTTTTAAAAAACTAGATAGATTCTTAATTTTTAAATCAATAAACTTTTTATCAGAATGTTTTTTTCCCCAATATTCATTGTTTTTAAGCCATATTGTTTTCATCCCAAGTTTTTTTGCAGGTTCCAAATTAATTGCTATATCTTCTATAAATACAGTTTCTAATGGATCTATATCAAATTTTTTAATTAGCTTTTCGTAAGGTTCTATTGAAGGTTTTGGAACAAAATTACCATCTGTTATATCAAAAACATTGTCAAAGAGATCATTGATACCAAGTGTTTTAGTAATATTTGAAACATGTTCATGGGACCCATTTGTAAAAATAAATTTCTTAGATTTGAGTTTTAATAATTCTTTTCTCAATATCACGTCTTTTTTTAAAAAATCTAAGTTTATATCATGAACATATTTTAAAAATTCTTGAGGATTTATATCATGATGTATCATTAATCCATTTAAGCTAGTATTATATTTGTGGAAATAGTTAGTTTGTAATTCTTTTGCTTTTTCAAGATTTAAATGAAGTTTTTTAGATATATATTGTGTCATTCTTTTGCTCACTTGCCCAAAAACACCCTCTAGATCATCATAAAGAACTCCATCACAATCAAAGATAAAATTTTTAATTTTTTTCAAATTTATCATTGTCTTATTAAAGTTCCAGCTCCCTGATCAGACAATAATTCAAATAATATTGAGTGTGATTTTCTTCCATCAATTATAACCACTCCTTTAACACCATTGCTCGCAACATCAATACAATTATTTATTTTAGGAATCATACCTTCAGATATTATACCTTTTTTAATTAAGTCTTTTGCTTTTATAGAATTTATTTCTGGTATTAATATATTATTTTTATCCAATACACCTTCTACATCACTAAGAATCAACAATCTTCTTGCTTTTAATTTTTTCGATATTGCTGCCGCTGCTGTATCTGCATTTATATTGTAAATTTTCTTGTCTTTACTTAAACCTAGTGGAGCAATAACTGGGATAATATTTGACATAACTGCATTTTCAATTATTTTAATATTTATATCTATTGGTGTACCAACAAATTCTAATGCTTTATCTATAGGCTCTACTAAGATGATACTATTTTGGCTAGTTGTAAAACTGTTAGCATTACAAGAAAAATTTTTTAGAGCTTCAACTATTTCAATATTAAAATCTGTTAAAACTTCCTGGACTATTTTAATGATTTCTTTACTGGTAACTCTAAGACCATTAATGAATTTACTTTTAATATTATTACTATTTAGTTTAGCACTTATTTTTTTTCCACCTCCATGAACTATAACTGGTTTAAAATTTAGTTTTTTTAAAACAACTATATTCTCTATAAATTTTTTAAATAAAATTGGTTCATTAAGCACACTTCCACCACATTTAATTACAATAAATTCATTTTTGTACTTACTTAAATAACGGACAACTTCTTCTTTAGAAGGACCATCATGTGGTAAAATTTTGTCTAGTTCCATTAATAATATTAAACAGTTTTAACTTTAGTTCTTTTCATTATGACAACTTGTTGAGCCATAGTTAAAATATTATTGATAGTCCAATATACCACTAGACCTGAAGGGAAAGGTGCTAATATCACTGTTAAAAAAATTGGAAAAAACATAAATATTTTTGCTTGAATAGGATCTGGTGGAGCCGGGTTGAGTTTTTGTTGAATAAACATCGATATTCCCATCAAAATTGGCCAAACTCCTATAATTAAAAAAGATGGTGGATCCCAGGGTATAATTCCAAATAGATTAAAGATTGATGTAGGGTCTCTTTCTGAAAGATCTTTAATCCAACCAAAGAATGGTTGATGTCTCATTTCTATGGTCACAAATAACATTTTATAAATTGCAAAAAAGAAAGGTATCTGAATTAGGACTGGCAAACAGCCACTAACTGGATTAACTTTTTCTCTTTTATATAAGGCCATCATTTCTTGCTGAAGCTTCATTTTATCCTCTTTATGAAGCTCTTTTAATCTTGTCATCTCAGGTTGAAGTACTTTCATTTTAGCCATTGAACGAAAAGAATAATTAGCTAAAGGAAAAAATAGTATTCTGATACACACAGTTATTAGAATAATAGCTATCCCATAATTACCAGTAAGTTTAAAAAAATAATCAGAAATCAAAAAAATTGGTTTAGTAAGAAAATAAAGAAAACCCCAATCGATTACTAAGTCAAATTTATTTATATTTAATTTTTCAGCGTATCCATCGACCACGTCTACTTCTTTTGCTGCAATTATAATTTTAATTTCATTATTTATTGTGCTAGATGGCAATGCTTCCTTGCCATTCGTTTCTATAAAATTTGCTCTAAATTTTTTTTTATAATCAAAATCAGCTTTAAATTGTTGTCCTTCTTGAGGTATGAGGCTTGTTATCCAATATTTATCAGTAATACCCAACCAACCAGAATTAGCTGTTATAGAATATTTTTTTTCCTCAATATCGTCATAATCTTTTTCAATCAAGTTATCATCAAATACACCAAGCAAACCTTCGTGCAAAATATAAAAATTTGTGATTTCTGGGGCTTCATTTCTAATTATCTGACCATATGAATAAAAATTATATTTGTTACTTGTTGTATTCGTTACACTTTGATTTACAGTAAATAAAAATTGATTATCAATAGATATTTTTTTTGAAAATTTAATATTTTGATCATTTGTCCATGATAGTGTAATTGGGTTTGTGGGTGTAAGTATAGTATTTTCCTCAATGCTCCAATTTGTATTATAATTTGGAAGGTCAATATTTTTGCTATTACTAGCCCATCCTGTTTCAACTACATAACCATTCCCTACGTCTCTAGGATTGAGCAGTACTATATTTTTATTTCCATTTAATTCTGTTTTGTATTTTTTAAATTTAAGATCATCAATGACTGCTCCTTTTAAAGAGATAGACCCTAAAACATTATTATTTTCAAATGGAACTCTCTTAGTAGCATTTATTGCAACATCTCTGCTAATTTTTATAGTCTCTTCTTTTAATTCTAGACTAGGTGCATCAGAATTATCTGAAATTACATTCTCACTTTTAGATATTTCATTATTAATCTCCTTAGTTGATGGTTGAAAAAATAATGTATATAAAATAATTACAGCTGCAGATAATGATATAGCTGCAATAATATTTTTAGTGTCCATTTTTCATTCCTTTATTTTTTTTTACAGGATCAAACCCTGATCCACCTCCTAAAACTTTTAACGGATGACATGATAAAATTCTTTTTGTTCCTCTAAATATTCCTTTAAACAATCCATGCTCTTTAAGGGAATCTATAAAATATTCTGAACATGTGGGTAAGTATCTGCAACTAGGTCTGATATAAGGAGATATTAATAATTTATAAATTTTAATAAGACCAATGATTATGTTTATTAGTATTTTCATCTAATTTTATTTAGCTCTCTAAAGAGTGTTTCTTTTACATTTAAATATTTGTCTTTCAGAATTGTATCTTTTGCAATTAATAGATAAGAGTATTTGTATTTAATTTTAATTTTTTTTGTAGCATCATCAAAAATATTTCTTAACTTTCTTTTAATTTTATTTCGTTTTACAGCATTTCCTAATTTTTTTTTTGCAACAAAACTTACATTAAGTTTTTTTACATCTTTATTTAAAAGTGGTTTAAAAAATATTGTACAATATCTATTGTTGGATTTCTTTCCTTTTAAAATTTCTTTGAATTCTTCATTCTTAGAAAGGGAAACAATAATACTCTTCATCAATCTAAACAGTTAATTTTTTTCTTCCTTTTTTTCTTCTTCTAGCAATCGTTTTTTTTCCACCTTTTTTTTTCATCTTAGAACGAAAGCCATGACGTCT
>MDTB01140459.1_pt1 | contig 26838 bp, 27 predicted proteins | sample 811161 | NCBI WGS metagenome assembly MDTB01 (sample SAMN05326650, study PRJNA326480) | marine metagenome | isolation source: seawater | place: Mediterranean Sea | collected 2009 | reverse complement strand
GTTTTGGCATCGTACGTGTCGATTATGAAACGCTAGAGCGGACGCCTAAGCTATCCGCTAAATGGTTTTCGGAAGTCATCGAAACCAATGGCGTCAGTATGTAAAGTTGGATAGATTGGATCGGTAATCTAGCCGGAAGACGTAGCGGATCACGTTAGCTTTGAAAAATAATTGTTATATATCTTCCCCTCCATTTTTACTTCGTTACTATATCACTTTTCTATTGGTAAATTCAGATAGATCAGAATTTCAACATTTACGAAGGTTAGACTATGAAAGATATAGATACGACACCCCATAAATATCAAGAGATCTGCGATAAAATCCTTGCGCGAATCGAAAGTGGGGAGCTTCAATCGGGAACCCGTTTACCGAGCGTTCGGGTGCTAGGTGAGCAGTTTGGCTGTAACTACCATACAGTACGCCATGCGTTCGAAACACTTGCGGAACAGGGATATGTGAAGATGAAAAGGGGAAGCGGTACGTTCGTAACGGAGCGTGCAGTGGATTATAAAAAACGTAAAGTATCTGCTGACAAGGTCCTGAAAACAACCGATAAGCTCGGTGTATTATTACCTCTGAAACAGTGGGGGTATTATGTGACATCGCTTATAGATCATCTGCATCATTCCGCTGAAGAGCAGGGGCTTAAGCTCAACATTCGCACAGTTACCGAGATCGATATCAATTCAGCTGCCCTCACCCGTGAGTTTATAGATCAAGGTTGCTGTGCGATCATCTTACCTTGGCTGGGCGAAGACCAGCATCCGGTTGGTCTACACGATTTTATCCGTGCAAGTGAGTTGCCGGTTGTGTTGGCTAATCCTGCGTATGGGCTTGAGGAAAACTGCTATTGGAATTCGCGCAGAGAGACGGATGCTCGGAACTCGGATACCTATATGCAGTGTAACTATTTCTGCAAGGTTGGATACAAGCATATTGCCTTGCTTGGAACCGATGCGGAGGGGACGGAATATGTGCAGCGTAAACTTCTACATTATAGTCGCTGGTGTGATAGCGAGGACTTTCCGAACTTGATCGGCATGGTGGATCGAACGCCGAAGGATTATGAGCGTATTATAAAGCGTTGGTCCGTCCATAAGGGCGATTTGGCCGTGATTGCCTATCATGATGAGATTGCCATCGAGTTTATGGAGGCCTGCCAGAATCAGGGTGTTTCGATACCGGATGACTTTGCTGTGCTGGGACACAACAACAACCCGAGCGGATTGCGGGTTAATCCGCCGTTGAGCACCCTGCTTCTGCCCTACGATTATGTGGCGAAAGGCATGATTGCTCATGCCATTGCTTTAAGCGAAGGACGATCTGCACAACTTACTCGTTATGAACCTCAGGTATTCTACATCCGCGAATCCTGCGGAGGCCGTGCGCGCCTCGGTCAGGACGGGTTAGATGCGGTCATCAAAGAAATTATGGCTGATTTCAATACCTAACCAAAAACAGAGCTTTTGTGGAAAACGTTCCGAGTCATCGGGTTGCTTTTTTTGTATGAACCCTGTTAACTAACACGAGTTATATATACGTGATATATAGATGAGCAAGAAGGAATTGATATCCATTCGAAGCGGATCTTGCGTATATGAATGTAGTTTAAAAACCCGTTTGGAGTGGTTGTATGTGGATTAGATCGATCCTGATGATTGTTGGTATGGGCGCTGTGTTTGCTCAGGCTCAGCAACTACCAAAGGATGGCAATGCCGTGCCGTTTGATACACCGAACATACTGATGATTGCGGTGGATGACTTGAAGCCGATGTTGGGTTGTTATGGTGAGGAGGAGATGCTTACACCTCACCTTGATCAACTAGCGAAACGAGGGACTGTATTCCTGAACAATGCCTGCCAGCAATCGGTTTGCGCGCCATCGCGAGTGAGTCTGATGACGGGAACATATCCGGATACAACGAAGGTTTATGATCTGAAGACCCAGATGCGTGAGGCAAACCCGCAGACGCTAACGTTGCCCGAATATCTGATCACACAAGGCTATGAGACGACTGGTACGGGTAAGATATACGATCCTCGTTCCGTGGATAAACAGTATGATGCCGCTTCATGGAGCCAACCTTTTCGTCAGTACGAAGTAGGTCTATTTTTTGCTGAAGAGCACCGCAAGCCGAAAGGGGGTTATCACGATCCGGAAGTCGAAAAACAGAGTCGTGCGATGAAGGCCTATTTGAAAAAGAACCATATCGAGCCGTCGCAGAGAAAAGCTTATCAGGATTTACTGCAACGATTTCCGATGGCTAAACCGCTAACCGAGTGTTTGGATCTTCCAGATGATGCGTATGATGACGGTGCGTTTGCTAAAAGTGCGATTCAACAGATGGAAACATTGGCAAACGGTGACAAGCCATTCTTCCTCGCGGTGGGTTTCAAGAAACCGCATCTGCCATTTGTGGCGCCAAAGAAATATTGGGATTTATACGATCGATCAACAATCCAACGGGCGGAGTTTCAGCAGATGCCACAAGATGCGCCGAGTTTTGCGTTTCAGGATAGTTGGGAATTACGTGGCTCCTATTCCAACGTTAAGCTGGGTGCCATCCCAGTCGAGCAACAACGTGAAATGATCCATGGCTACCGTGCGTGCGTTAGTTATATTGATGCGCAGGTTGGGTTAGTGCTCGGTAAGTTGAAAGAACTCGGGTTAGAAGAAAATACAATCATCGTATTCTGGGGCGATCATGGGTTTCATTTGGGTGACCACGGGATGTTTTGCAAACACTCCAACTATGAACAGGCGGTGCGTTCCCCGCTGATTTTTTCCGCCCCCGGTCAGAAGGCGAAAGGGGTGACCACGGAGTCGCCTTCGGAGTTTGTCGATATATTCCCAACCCTGTGTGAATTAGCCAGCATTCCAATCCCTGCCCGTGTTGAAGGATCGTCACTGGTTCCCATTCTTGATAATCCGAATGCGATCGTCCGCGAGTCCGCCATGGAACAGTATCCGCGCAATGACATGATGGGCTATACCTTACGTGATAAACGCTACCGGTATGTAAAGTGGGTGGAGAATCAGTATAAGCAGGGCAGACTTCATGGTGCAACGGTGGCTACGGAATTATACGACTATCAGACGGATCCGCTGGAGACCGTCAATCAGGCAGCCAATCCGGAGTATAAAGCGGTGATAGAAAAGTTTAAAGCGCAGTTTCGGGAACGTGGAGTGGCTCAGGAAAACGGATGAAACGCAAACGACTCATATTGATCTGTATCATGATGAGCCTGAATTCACTGGGTAAAACACCAGATGCATTTGCCATGAATCAACGGATTGGACGCGGAATCAATATGGGAAACATGTTTGAATCGCCCCGCAGTCGACCGTGGGGGAAGCTAGAGATCGGCTATTTTGATCTAATTAAAGAAGCTGGCTTTAACTCGATCCGTTTGCCGGTTCGCTGGTCCGATTATACGGCGACGAATGCACCCTATTTGATCGAACCAGACTTTTTAGCGCAGATAGACACCATAATCGAAGAAGCGCTAAAACGAAAACTGATCGTGATCCTGAATATCCATCACTACATAGAATTTATGGAAGCACCTGAGGAACACACGGATCGACTTCTGAGTATTTGGAGACAGTTGTCGGTGTATTATAAAGCGGCCCCGCAAGCACTCTGCTTTGAAGTGTTGAATGAACCAACTGGAAACCTCACCGAGAATATATGGAACCGAGTGCAGAACGACGCGATCCAACTGATCCGGAGAACGAATCCGCAACGTACTATTTTTGTGGCGCCCTTAGGTTGGAACCGAATTCATTATCTGAAGAAACTTGAGTTACCCGCCGATGATCGAAACTTGATTGCTTCGGTTCATTTTTATGAGCCGTTTCACTTTACCCATCAGGGAGCTGGTTGGGTGAACAATAATATTCCTGTCGGAACGCCCTGGTCGGGAACGGATGAAGAGCGATCCACATTGCAAGTCGATTTAGATGAGGCTGTTCGTTGGTCTAAAGAGCATCATATTCCTATTAATGTCGGGGAGTTCGGTGCGTATAGCAAAGCGGATATGGAATCGCGCATTCGTTGGACGTCGTTTCTGCGTCGTGAGATAGAGAAACGCGGTTTTTCGTGGAACTATTGGGAATTCTGCTCGAGTTTCGGAGCCTACGATCCTGATGCTGAATCATGGCGATCCGAGTTGTTGAATGCGTTAGTACCCAGAAATAAGCAATAAAATCATCTCATTCTTGCTCCTTTGCCCCCTTGTTTTTTCCTCGTCGAGTCTGCCTCGACTGCAGTTATTGGCTGGGGTGAATAAAAAGGGGCTTAAACCGAAGTCTAAGCCCCTTAAAAAATGGAGCGGGTGAACAGATTCGAACTGTCGTAACCAGCTTGGAAGGCTGGGGTTCTACCATTGAACTACACCCGCTCTATCAAAGAAGGGAATAATCTAGTGCGATGTGAGGGTGGCGTCAAGCGGGAGCGATTGATTTTTATCGACGCTTGAGGAGGCGCCAGAACCAGAAGCGGACGCGGGCAAACCAGTTGGGTTTGTTTTCGGCGCGTTTGATACGACGTTTCTTTGGCTTGCCGGGTTTGGGTGGCTGCCGGCGCATGTAGTCTCTGTCTGCGATTCCCATGGGTTTTCCTTGCCCTCGTTTCTATTTCGAAGAAAAGTATGCGGATTATGGCGGGTAAAAAAAAGACGACAATTAGGGTTTTTCCTGAGAGCTGGGTGGAGGCGTGCGACTTTCGTGCGTTTTTTCCGGTGCGGGAGCGTCCGTTAGAGGTGGATATCGGTTCGGGGAAGGGTCGGTTTTTGTTGGCGCGTTCGGGTCGGTTTCCTGAGGTCAATTTTCTGGGGATTGAGCGTCAGTTGGTTCGGGTGAACCGGAGTGGACGGAAGTGTGAGCGGGCGGGTCGTGAAAATGTGCGTTTGTTACGGATGGAGGGATTTTATGCGATCCGTTGGTTGATGCTGCGGGAGCTGGTGGATACCTATTATTTCTTTTTTCCGGATCCGTGGCCGAAGGATCGGCATCATGATCATCGGTTATTTAATGGGGCGTTTATGGATGCGTTGCATCGGTCGTTGAAGCCGGTGGGGTGTTTGCATGTGGCGACTGATCATTTGCCGTATTATGATGAAATCTATGCGTTGTTGGCGGCGGATGAGCGTTTCGAAGAGGTGGCGGCGTTTGAGCCGACGGAGGAGGAGCGAACTGATTTTGAGCTTCTTTTTCAGGAGAAGCCGATTGGGCGCTGTTCGTTTCGAAAGCGTTAAAGAATCATATCTTCGAGGGTCTTGCGGTTCACGTTTTCGAGTGATTTGGCAATCGCATCGGCTTCCGTTAGGTATTCGGCTGAAAAGCTGGTGGTGACGGCAAGGACTTTCATGCCGGCTGCTTTGGCGGAGTGAATGCCGGCGGGGGTGTCTTCGATGGCGATGGCGTTGGCGGGTTCAGTGATCTTTAAGTTTTCGAGGGCGAGCTTATAGGGGGCGGGGTCGGGTTTGCTCTTTTTGGTGTCTTCGGCGGTGACGATGGTACGAAAGTTTTCTTTGATGCCGTGCGTGGTGATGATGGGTTCGATATCGGATCGGAGGGCGCCGCTGCAGAGACCGACGGGAAGACGAATGGGGATGCTTTTAATGAGTTGAATGGCGCCGGGTAGGGTCGTGAGTTGGCCGCTAGTGGCATATTGTTCAAAGACGGCGGCTTTTTGAGCGATGCGTTCGGTGAGTTTTTTGGAGGAGAGGTGCTTGTGGGCTTTTTTGAAGGCGGTTTTGAGGGCATCGCGGTCATCGAAGCCGATGTATAGGTCTTGGTAGAGGTCCCATTCAATCTGAATGTGATCGGCTTTAAGTACGGCATTGAAGGCTTTGTGGTGCCAAGGTTCGCTGTCGACGATTACGCCATCAAAATCAAATATTACGGCTTGTAACATGGTTAAAATGTGGGCTTTCGTTGCGGGGATGTCAATCGCTTTGAAGCGCTTGCCAAACTTCTTCGAGGCGTTGGGCGGAAATTTTGCGTGGGGTTTTGATTTCAGGAGCAAAGCGGTTGATGCGAAATTCTTCGATGAGCATGGCAAATTCAATGAGGCGGTGGGCTTGGTTGATGTTATCGGTTTGGAGGAGGCGGTCGCTGAGGCGGTCGAGAAAGGGTTCGATTTCGATGCGTTTTCGTTCGTCGGCTTGGGGGTTGCTACGGAGGCGTTGGAGTCGGACTTGGAGGGCGCGTAGATAGCGGGGGTAGCGGGTGTGGAGCTGTGGGGTGCGGATGAAGCCGGGGCGAAAGAGAAATCCGAGTTGGAGTTCTATATCTTGCTGGCTTTCTGGGGGGGCTTGTAGGGCTTCGAGTTTGCTGAGGAGATCGGAGCGTACGCGGAGGAGTTCGGCGTATTGGTGCGCTTCTTTCTCGAAACATTCGTAGAGGTCGCCGCGGGCGAGGTCGGCTTGGGTTTTAAAGTGGTGTGGGTCGCGGATGAATCGGGTTTCGGAGTGGTTGAGGGCGGTGATGATGGAGCGGTCCATTAGGTCGTTGAAAAAGTGCGGGTCGATAGTGGCGAGTTCAAGTTGTGTGGGGGTGGGAATGGGCGGTCTTTTTTCGATGTATTTCACGGCGTCAGGGTGGGTGATGCGAACGAGTTTTGCTAAGGCGGTTTCGTGGGAGGCGGTGGCTTCGATAAGAAAGCGGTAGACGGTTCTGCCGATGCCTTCGGGGGTGGCATAGAGCGCGGGATAGCCTCTTGTTTTTTTGCGATCGGAGCAGATGATTTCGGGGGGAAGTTCGTTGCCGGGCCAGCTTGATTGTGGGGCAATTTCCCATTTGGAGAAGAGCATTTTCACGCGGTCGCGGGCAGATTGATGTTGATCGGCTTCGCGGAGCTGTTGATGGATGGTAACGATTTGATCACCTTTCATTTCAATCACTTTAATGTTGAGAAACGCGGGGAGGGCGTCGGGTTTGAAATCATCGGGATCAACGGGCTGTTGGTGTTTTTTTTGGAGATAGTGAGCGAGGGCTGTGGTGAGGGGTTGCATGAGATCGGGGGGGTGTTGGCAAAAGTCGGTGGCGCAGGAGGTGAGTGGATGAAGGGCGGCACGGATGGGTTTGGGTAGAGTTTTTAGGAGGCGTTCTACTTTTTCGGGTAGCCAGCCGGGAACCAGCCAGTCGGGGGCCGTTAGGGGGAGGAGGGCGAGTTCATTGGAGGGGCAGACAAGGGCTATGCCGTCGAGTTCATCGCCGGGATCAAAGGTGTAGATGAGGGGGAAGGGGGTTTCTTCGATGCAAAGTTGATCGGGGTAGTGGTTAAGTTGAATGGCTTTGCGATCAGAATACATCATCTGCTGGATTTCGATATGGAGCGGATGCTCATCTAGCCAACGGGAGAGATGTTGTGCTGAGTAGACGTCGGGACCGAGGTGTTGATCGAGTTGGGCATAGGTGTTTTCGGCATCAAAAAGGTGCCCGGGTCGGCGTGTTTTTTCTTCGAGTTGTTGGACTTCTCGCAGTTGGTTTAGGAACGGTTGAAGTTGGGGGTGCTGGAGATGAAGATCGTTTTTGAGGAGGGCTTCTTTGATAAAGAGTTCGCGGGCTTGAGGTGGATGAATGGGTCCGTAGTGGACGTGGCGGCCTTGTGAGATTTGTAGACCGCCAGAGAAGTGAGATTCTCGGGCATAGACAAATCCTTTGTCGGCATCCCAGTGAGGTTGATCGTAGACGGATTTGCAGAGATGAGGCGCGATTTCGATAAGCCATTCGGGATCGATTTGAGCGCAGATGCGGGCATAGAGACGGGTGGTTTCAACAAGGGCAAAGGTCATGACCCAGCGGGGTGATTTTTGAAAGAGTGCGGAGCCGGGAAAAATGTGAAAGCGACGGTTGCGGGCGCCTTCGAAACTGCGATCTTCGCTTTTGCAGCCGATGTTGGCTGGGATGCCGGCTAGGATGCTGCGGTGAACGGGGGTGTAGCTGATCTCTTCGATGGGGCTGTTTTTGGGGAGCTTCCATTTGAGCTCTTTGGCTTGGGTGCGTAGATCGCTGAGGAGGTTGCGCCATTCGAGAACGCGTTTGAAGTTGATGAAATTATGGGTACAGAATTTTCGAAGTTGGGTGTGGGAGGGGTGTTGCCCGAGGTCGGATTCGATCTGTTTCCAGAGGTTGAGGATGGAGATAAAGTCGGAGGTGGGTTCGGCCCATTGGCGATGGGCACGATCAGCGGCGTCAGCTTTTTCGGTGGGGCGTTCGCGTACGTCGGGAATGGAGAGAAAGGCGGTTAAGATGAAGAGTTCTTGAAGGACGTTTTCTTGGCGGGCTTGGAGGAGCATGCGTCCGAGGTGGGGGTCAATGGGGAGACGGGCCATTTCACGCCCGAGGGGGGTGATGGTGCGGTTGGCATCGAGGGCGCCGATATCGGTGAGGGTTTTATAGCCTTCGTGAATTCGATTGTGTTGAGGGGGATCGAGGAAGGGAAAGCGGTCGATGGCGGGGAGTTGGAGAAGACTCATTTGTAGAATGACGCCGGCGAGGGAGGTGCGGCGTATTTCGGGGTCGGTGAAGCGGGGGCTGTTTTCGAGGGTGTCTTGGCTGTATAGAAAAATGCAGATGCCATCGGTGATTCGTCCGCATCGACCGCGACGTTGGCGGGCACTGGCTTGGGATACGTGTTCGATCTGAAGGCCTTGAACTTGGGTGCGGGGATGGTAGCGACTCATGCGGACGAGCCCGCTGTCGATTACATAGTGAATACGGGGAATGGTGATGGAGGTTTCGGCGACGTTGGTGGCGAGAATGATGCGTCGGGCTTGGCCGGGTTTGAAAACGCGTTGTTGGTCGCGCATACTGAGGCGGCCGTAGAGGGGTAGAATTTCGGTGGAGGGCCATCGTTGCCCTTCGAGCTTTTCGACGGCTAGGCGAATCTCTCTTTCGCCGGGTAGAAAGATGAGAATGTCGCCTTCAGTATCAATGTCGTTGATCGAGTGAATGGCTCGTAAAATATGTTGGGGGAGTTCTTCTTCTTTTTCGGGGGGGAGAAAGAGATCTTCGACGGGGTAGGTTCTGCCTTCGACTTCTAGTACGGGGGCGTTGTCAAAAAAAGTGGAGAAGCTGTCGGCATCGAGGGTGGCGGAGCTGATGATGAGTTTGAGGTCGGGCCGTTTGGTTAAAAGGGTTTTTATGTAGCCGAGTAGGAAGTCGATGTTGAGGCTGCGTTCGTGGGCTTCGTCGATGATGAGTGCGTCGTATTGGTTGAGTTTGCGGTCTTTGCGTGTTTCGGCGAGAAGGATGCCATCGGTCATGAATTTAATGGCGGTTTGTTCGCTGGTTTGGTTTTCAAAACGAACGTGAACGCCTATTTGTTGTCCAAGTTCAGCATGGGTTTCTTCGGCTACGCGTTGTGCCATGCCGGTGGCGGCGAGGCGGCGGGGTTGGGTGATGCCGATACGTTTGGAGCGTCCGAAGCCGGCTTGATAGACCATTTTGGGTAATTGAGTGGTTTTTCCGGAACCGGTGGTGCCGCAGATAATAACGACTTGATGTTCTCGAATGGTTTGAATGATCTCTTGATACCGTTTTGAAACGGGTAGGGCATCGGGATAGTCGATGTGAATGAATTCATCGGGTCGAGGGGTTGAGCTATTTAAATCGTTTGTTTTGTGAGACATGAGGACGTAGTGAGACATAGCCGGAATGGGGGTTCAAGCCTTATTAAATTGGAACCTTGGCACTTTCTGCTTTGCCTGCGTTGCTGGTCATGGTTGGATGGGGTTTTCGGAGGTTTTAATTATGTTTAAACATATCGTGATGTGGCGTTTTAAGCCGGAAGTTCAGCGAGAAGATCAAGGGGAGATGAAGCGACAATTAGAAGCGCTTTTGGATGTTGTTCCTTCTCTGCAAGCGATTGAGGTGGGGTTGAATGTGTCGGAGGGAGATGCGGCGTTTGATGTGGTTTTGACGACGGTCTTTGAAGATGAAGTTGGTTATCAGGCATATGCCACGGATCCGGCACATTTGGAAGTGGTTGATTTGGTGCGTTCGTTGGTATGCGATCGTGCGGTTGTGGATTATCTAGATTAAATAAACTATTTTTTTTATAGACCATTGCCTATATCTTTTCGCATGTGTCGGATCGTTATTATCAATTCGAAAGAGGAAATATGAGTCAGCCAGAAATAATTGTTGCGTTAGATGTGCCGAATGGGGAGGCGATGCGGGCTACGTTAGCGCGTATGCCGGATTCGATTGGATGGTATAAGGTGGGCTTGGAGTTGTTTTGTTCGGAGGGTCCATCGGTGTTGGGACCGCTCCAGGAGCAACATAAATCGATCTTTCTTGATTTGAAGTTGCATGATATTCCGCGAACGGTGGGTAATGCGGTTAAGACGGCGGCGGAACATGGGGTGAACTTGATGACGGTGCATGCTGTGGGAGGACGTGCAATGCTGGAAGAGGCGGCAGCGGCGGCGGCTTCGTGTGTGTGTCCGCCAAAGTTGGTAGCGGTGACGACGTTGACGAGTTTGAATCAGGATGATTTTAGTGATTTGGGTGTGGGTCGAACGGTTGAAGAGCAGGCGGTGGCGCTGGGTGATTTAGCGATTCGTTCGGGCATTGATGGTTTGGTTACGAGCGCACATGAAGCTTATGCGTTGCGACAGGCTTTTCCGGAGGCGTTACTTGTGACGCCAGGGATTCGGATGCCTTCGGGTGATGTGGGTGATCAGAAGCGGGTGGCAACGCCTTCGTATGCGGTTGAGCAGGGTGCAACTCATTTGGTGATTGGGCGTCCGATTGTGCAGGCGGCGGATCCGGTTTTGGCTGCTGCGATGATGTTGGATGATATGAATAAGGCGGTGAAATAATGCAGCGACCGAAGGTTTTGATTATTACGGGGTATGGGGTGAATTGTGAGGCAGAGTCGGCTGAAGCTTGGCGGCGGGCTGGTGCGGATCCGGTTTTGGTGCATGTGAATGATTTATTATCGAGTCCCGATCAGATCGATGCGGTGGATGGGCTGATGTTTATCGGTGGATTTTCGTATGGGGATCATATGTCGAGTGGGCATGTGTTTGCGCAGCGGATTAAACACCATATTCAACCACGGCTGCAGACGTTTATTGATGCGGGTAAGGTGATGTTGGGTATTTGCAATGGGTTTCAGGTGATGACAAAGATGGGTTTATTGCCTGGATTGAATGGGGACTATTTTATTCCGTCAGTTTCTTTGATTCAGAACGATTGTGGGCATTTTCAGAATTATTGGGTGAATATTCGTTTTGAGGATGCGTCTCGGTGCATCTTTACAAAAGGGTTGGGAACGCTTCCTTTGCCGATTCGGCATGGGGAGGGTAAAATATTCACCTTGGATGCGGCGTTGCTTGAACAGCTGGAAGAGGCGGGGTGTGTGGCGGCGCGGTATGTGGATGCTGCGGGGAATCCGACAGATGCTTTTCCAGATAATCCGAATGGATCGCTCCATGCGATTGCGGGTTTATCGGATCCGACGGGTCGAATTTTTGGGATGATGCCTCATCCAGAAGCGTATCTGTTTCCGGAGAATCATCCGCAATGGGATGTGCAGAAGCGGGCTAATTCACTCCCGGAAGAGGGGCTTGGATTGATGCTTTTCCGCAATGCGGTTGAGGCGATGAATGAGGTGATGGCTTAAGGCAATGCGGTACGCAGGATGGTTCCGGTGCCTGTGAGGGTGTAGCTGGAAAGTCCGGCGGGAATGAGGACGGAACGTCCGGTCGGAACCGTGAGGCTGTTATCGGATCCCCATGTCAGGGTGATTTGACCTTCGGCGATGAATAAGGCGTTGAAGGTGCTTCCATCTAAGGTGCATACATGGCTTCCGTTGAGGATCCATTTATCAAGTTTGAAATAGTCGCACGCGAGTATTTGCCAGTGTTCGAGAGTGTCTGTTTGAGAGAGACAGATGGGTTCGACGAGGGGATTTTCCGTATCATCCCAGTTGATTACTTCGACGGCTTTTTCGATGTGAAGTTCACGCGGTTTTCCATCATTTCCCATTCTGCCCCAGTCGTAGATACGATAGGTTGTATTTGAAGATTGCTGGATTTCTAGAATCAGGCATCCGCTGTCAATCGCATGAACACGTCCGCCGCGAACGAAGATGGCACTCTCTTTTTGTACGGGAATTCGTTGCAGAAGTTCCTCGCTGGTGTTGTTTTCTACGGCGGCTAAGAATTGGTGTTGGGTGGTGTTGGGTTGGAGTCCGCAATAGACGGCTGTCTTGTTATCGCCCAGTAGATACCACATTTCTGTTTTGGGCTCTCCTCCATATTGGGCGGCAGTTAGGTCGTTTGGATGGACTTGAACGCTGAGTTTTTTTGACGCGTCGATGAGTTTGATCAGAAGGGGAAAGGCATCATGTTTTGATCGGTTGCTGATAATCGCTTGTGGGGCTTGCTTGAGGAGTGAGCGAAATGATTCTCCCGTGTAGGGTCCGTTTTCGACGATACTCATGCCGTCGTTGTGGTCAGTAATTTCCCATGATTCGGCATAGATACCGGTTGAAAGATTGCGATTAAAAGTTTCGGGTATACGGGAGCCTCCCCAGGGGTAATCTTTGTAGACGGGCTTAAACATTAGAGGATATAGATTCATGTTCATAGCGTTGAAATTTATAGAGAAATAGGTGCAATTCAAGCCGGAAAAAGTTAAACCTCTGTATATGGAAGAGCCTCGCAATAGAAAAGTGAACCGCGATCGATGGGAATTGGATCGAGTTCGCTATCAGATGGATAAACCGGCAGCTCCTCAGCGTGATCCGGTTGCGGTGAAAGATATCGTTGCGGATGTGGCAGCGGGCTTGGAACAACCGTTGCAAGAGTCGATTCGGATTCTTCGTTCGGTTTGGCCTAAATTGGTGGGTCCGTCGATTGCGTTGCATAGTCAGCCGGGTTTTATCAAAGAGGGTATTCTTTATATCTTTGTGAGTCAGGCGGGATGGCTTTCAGAGCTAGAGCGGAATCGTCAGGCTGTTTTATACAAGATAGAAGATCGGTATACAGAGATGAATATTCGGCGTCTTCAGTTTGAGTTACGGCGCCCGGATTAAAGAATGGATCCGGCTAGATCAGCTAATTCGGAACGTTCGCCTTTGGTGAGGTTAATGTGGGCATAGATCCGTTGTCCGCGCATTTTTTCGATGAGATAGGAGAGTCCATTGGAGTGACTATCGAGGTAGGGGTGATCGATTTGGAATATATCGCCTGTAAAGATGATTTTGGTTCCTTCACCGGCGCGGGTGATGATGGTTTTGATTTCGTGGGGAGTGAGGTTTTGTGCTTCATCGATAATGAAGCAGGTTTTCACAAGGCTACGTCCGCGAATGTATGAGAGGGGTTCGATGACGAGGATTTTATCGTCGAGAAGTTTGGCTACCTGGCTGCGTTTGGTGCTTCCTTCTGCGTGTTCGATAACGCCGAGGTTATCAAAGAGGGGTTTCATATAAGGATCTAGTTTAGATTGAATATCACCGGGGAGGTATCCGATATCTTTGTTGCTGAGGGCGACGATGGGGCGAGCCATTAAAATTTGCCGATAGCTTTTCTTTCGTTTGAGTGCACCGGCTAATGCTAAGAGGGTTTTTCCGGTGCCGGCTCGGCCCGTGAGGGTAATTAATCGCACGCGATCATTGAGAATGGCATCCAGTGCGAAGGTCTGTTCGGAGTTGCGGGGTGTGATGCCAAAGGCGGGGATTTTATCTACATGGCGAATGAGGTTTAATTCTTCATCATAGGCGGCTAATGCAGATTTGTGTTCGCTGCGAAGAATGAGGTATTCGTTGGGAGTTAGGGCGGGGTCTGCGTTTAGTTGATCGGCTGGAAATTCATAAGGGGGTTTATACATTTCGGTGATCAGTTCGCCGTCGATGTGATCTATGATACGGGTGCCGGTGTAGAGACGTTGTACATCGCTGACGTGATCGTTTTTATAGTCTTGAGACATCAGACCCACGGCTTTCGCTTTTACGCGTAAGTTCACATCTTTTGTGACGAGAATGGTGAGTCGTTCTGGGTGCTCCATCGCGACTTGGTAGGCGGTGTTCAGAATCTGATGATCGGGTTTTTTTTCGGTAAAGTTAGCGGCCAGTTTTTCATCGAATTGACCTTCCATGCGAATGCAAATTCGTCCTAATCCGGGACCGATGGAGACGCCATCGCCAAATAACATATCGCTACTGAGACTATCGACGGTGCGGGCAAATTCTCGTGCATGAAAGTTGAGGGATTCATTCCCTTTTTTAAAATTATCTAGCTCTTCTAATACGGTGATGGGAATCACGATGTCGTTTTCGCCAAAGTGATGAATTGAGTTGCTGTCGTGTAGGATTACGTTGGTATCGAGAACGAAAATTTTCATGGCCGATGCTGGAGGCATAGGATTATCCCTTCTTTTTACTCATCGTGGGATCATCTTTATTGTGTGTCAACGAGGAATTTATGTTGAGCGGAAAAAAGCGTTACCGAAGGTGAAACCAGCGGCTTATTTTCATTCGGTTGGCTGCGATGAAGGCATATAGGCGGTTTGCAAAGGGTTTTAGGGGCGACCAGCGCGTCCATGCGACCCAGCTTGATAATCCGACGGATTGATAGGCTGCATGGACGGCATCGATTCCACTCAGCCATTCTCCAGATGGCAATAGAACGTGCATTTTTCCGGCGGCTTGCTCGGTGGAAAGTTGGGGATAGTCTTTGAGTGCCGATGCATCATGAATATCGATAAAGTGTATTTTCTTGTGCGTGTCGTAGTGCATCAAGATGCGTCGGTTTTTTAGACAGATGGGGCAGGCGCCGTCATAAAAAAGAGTCATGGTTAGCGTCCTCGATCGAGGCGTAATGCATTCCGAAAAGGAAGCCCAGCGGCTCGGATTTTTTTCTGTGTTTGGTCGCGATCATACGCCACTCTTCGTAGATTAATGCGTGCTTGATCTGTGTCGTAGAGTACATAAGCGGCATCGGGATTATGGTCGCGGGGTTGTCCGACAGAGCCTACGTTGATGAGGTATCGATATGCAGGTTGGATGGTAAGGGATTCAAATGAACCATGTTCAACGCGATTGTTTTTTACAAAGGCGGTAGGAATGTGGCTGTGACCAATAAAGCAGACGGGGCTGAATTGATTACGGAAATGATCGATAGCATTTTGTGTATTGAGGACATAATCCCACTGATCGGGATGGTGGAGGGAGCTATGCACCAGTGTAAATCCGTCTACATCCATGACAAGCGGAGCTTGTTTGAGGATTCGTTTTTCAGCCCGTGTTAATCGCTGTCGTGTCCAGCGGAGGGAGTCTCGAACAGATGGGTTAAAGATGTTTAATGGAATACGACTACTACAGTATTCATCGTGGTTGCCTTTCACGAAGGCGCAATCTAATTGGTTGAGTTGGGCGAGGCATTCCGAGGGATTTGCGTTGTAGCCTACGATATCACCTGTGCAGACAAAGCGTTGAGCTCCTTGTTGTTTGGCATCTGAAATAACCGATTGGAGGGCTTCCAGGTTTGCATGAATGTCACCCAATATTGCGTAAATCATAATGCGGAGGCGGGGCGGATGAACACGGGTTCGGTGGGGGTTGATGCTTCTTCATCATACCGATAGCCGTTGAGGTTAAATGCGAGAAGGTCTTCACGTTTTGTTACGCGATTCTGAATAAGGTAGCGAGCCATGTAGCCGCGTGCTTTTTTTGCATAGAAACTAATGATTTTAAAGGTTCCGTTTTTTTCATCTTTGAATACAGGTGAGATGATTCGATGGGGGAGCTCTTTTTGAGGTACGGCTTTGAAATATTCTTGTGATGCGAGGTTAATGAGGGGGGTGTCGGTTACCTGTTTGAGATGGGTTCCAATTGATTCTTTCCAAAAGGTATATAGGTTGGGTGCTTGCTTGGTTTGGAGAGGTCGACCCATTTCTAGCCGGTAGGCTTGAATGAGGTCAAGGGGGCGTAGAATTCCGTAGAGACCTGACAAGATGCGGAGATGATCTTGGGCATAGGTTTGCTCGTCTGCCTTTAGTGTGGGTGCATCTAGACCATCGTACACATCGCCAGTGAAAGCAAAAAGGGCGGGTTTTGCATTTTCGGGAGTAAATGTAGGGTTCCAGTTTTGAAAACGTTCTTGGTTGAGAAGGGCTAGTTTATGACTAATTTCCATGAATTCGCCGAGTTCATCGGTTTTCATTTTTCGAAGTTCGTGGATCAATTCTTCCGATTTTTTTAGAAAATCAGGTTGTGTAACCGTTTGATCGGAATGGGTTTCCATATCCATGTTTTTGGATGGGGAAAGGAGTGCAATCATAAGTCGAGTAGTTCCTTGATATGAGTTTGATACAGGTTGGGTTCAAGTAGAAAGGAGTCGTGGCCTTTTTCCGAGCTGACTATTTGGTAGGTGCTTGGTACACCGGATGCTTGAAGGGCATCGAATACGTCTTGTTGCTCTTCTGGATAAAAGCAGCAGTCAGAATCAATACTGAATATCAGATGGTTTTGATGCTGGCATGATTGAAAAAGGGTCTGATCGGAGACTGCTTTTAGATCGTTTTTCAGATCAAATTGAGACCAGGCAGCAATTAAGTTTAGATAGGTATTAGCGTCGAAACGGCGGACAAATTTACGGCCTTGGTGGAGAAGATAAGATTCAAGCGGACGGCGAATCTTATACCACGAGAATTCATCTTTTTCTTGTTCGCAGCGATCGGTCATGCGGGCTTCCATATCGGCTAATGAAACGAAGGTTTTATGGGAGATCATCCGGGCAAGTGCTAGACCTCGTAGGGGTTCGGGCCCGTCATAATAGTGCCCATTGCAAAAGTTGGGATCATTCTCGATAGAGAGAATCTGTTCTAAATTGTGGACTTTGGTGAGGGTGGGAGCCCGCAATCCACATGCAATGGTTATGACGCGGTTGGTTTTGGTTGGATAGCGTGTGGAAAAATTAAGAGCCATCATGCCACCGAGGGAAGAACCGATGACGGCATAAAAGTGATCGATGCCAAGATGACTGAAGAGGGGCAACTGTGCATCTACGATATCGCTGAATTGAACATGCGGAAAGGAACCACCATAGGGTTTGTCTGTGGCGGGATTGATAGAGCTGGGTCCGGTGCTACCGTAGCATCCGCCGAAATAGTTGCAGCAAATGATGAAATAGTGATCGGTATCGAGCATCTTGCCTGAACCGACGAAGGCATCCCACCATCCGGTTTGACATTCGGATGTCCAGCGTTCTCCGGCGGGATCGACGGAGGGGTTGTTGCCGGCGGCATGTTGTGATCCGGAAAGGGCATGGAAAAGGAGTATGGCGTTGTTTTTTGATTCGTTCAGCTTGCCGAAGGTTTCATAGGCAATGGTGATCGGGCCAAAGGAGCTGCCGTCTTGCAACAGAAGCTGATCTTGAGCACTATCACCATATGTATAAAATTGGGTGCAAACGTTCAATGCACACTCCTTATTCATGTTTTTCGGCTGGATTAAACGGCAGCCAATGCTTGATCAATGTCCGTTAAGATATCGTCGATGTGCTCAATGCCTACGGATAAACGAACCAAGTCGGGAGTAATCCTTGCACTGAGTTGTTGTTCTTCCGAGAGCTGTGAGTGGGTTGTGCTTGCGGGATGAATGGCTAAGCTGCGAGCATCACCCACATTGGCTAAATGTGAGAAGATCTGCAATTTTTCAATAAAGGTTCGTCCAGCTTCTGCTCCTCCTTTTACACCAAAAACAACCATACCACCGGATCCTTTTGGCATATATTTTTGTGCAAGTTCGTATGAACTATCGCCTTCTAGGGCAGGATGGCGCACCCATTCCACTTTGGCATGGTTTTGGAGATGTTTGGCTACGGCAAGTCCGTTTTCGGAATGTCTTTCCATCCGGAGGGGCAGCGTTTCAATGCCTTGAATGGCTTGCCACGAATTATCAGGTGAAATGCAGGCGCCTAGATTACGTAGCGGAATGAGCCGCATCCGCAGGATGTAGGCTAGTGGAGCCAGATCACCGAGATCGTTTGCAAAGCTGGTATTCCAATAGCTGGGTTCGGGATCGGAGAGAAGGGGGTGTTTCCCGGTGGTCCAGTCGAATTTGCCTGAATCGACTACGATGCCGCCAATGACGGTTCCGTGACCGCCGAGCCATTTGGTTAGAGAATGGATTACGATGTCAGCGCCATGTTCGAGCGGTCGGCATAGCGCAGGAGTAGAGAAGGTGGCGTCCACAATGAGGGGTAAACCATGTGCATGGGCAATATCTCCAATGGCTTGTAGATCGACCAAATCTAAGAGCGGATTGCCGACTACTTCGCAAAAGAGTGCTTTTGTTTTGTCGGTAATTGCGGCTGCAAAGTTTTCTGGGTTGAGGGGGTCGACCATTTTAACGGTGATGCCCATGGAGGGCAAAATGTCGTTAAATTGGGTATACGTTCCACCATAGAGGTTGTTTGCAGAGACGATTTCATCGCCTTTGCTGGCCAGATTGATGATGCTGTAGAAGGCGGCGCTGGTTCCGGATGCTAGCGCGAGAGCTGCTGCCCCTCCGTCGAGTGCTGCTACCCGTTGCTCGAGAATATCGGTTGTGGGATTCATTAAGCGGGTATAGATGTTTCCCAACTCTTTTAAGGTGAAAAGGTTATTGGCATGTTCAGCGCTATCAAAGCGATAGGATGTAGTTCGATATAGCGGTGCAGCATGTGATTTGGTTGTTGCTTCTGCTTGTTCATATCCTGCGTGTAAGCATTGGGTTTCAAGTTGGCTCATTCTTCTTCTCCTGTCTTATTCCATAAAAGAGGTTAAAGCTGATCTTATTCGTCGTCTGAGTCAACCGCATTTTGGGCGAGAAATTGACGTAAGAGCTTCAGTTCAGAGGGTTTTGCACGGCGCCATTCACCGGGTTTGAGGGTGTCAAGCTGGAGGGGGCCGATGTGGGTACGCTGTAGGCGAAAGATTTTTCGTTCGAAGTATTCCATGAGTCGCCGAATATGCCGGTTACGGCCTTCTTCGAGAATAATGGTATGAATGACTCCCTGTCGTGTGTGGGTGCCTTCGCTGATTGATTTTACACGGAGTACTTCGCCTTTGTTGGGAATGCCTTTGATTGCTTTTTGCTGTTGGAAATGTCCGAGGGGTTTATCGACCCAGACTTGATAGGTTTTTTCGATATGGTGTTTGGGGTGCATGAGGGTATGAGTTAGTTCGCCATCATTGGTAACCAGAATAAGACCTTCGCTCATGAAATCGAGGCGACCAACGGTGTAGACCCGTTCGGGTAGATCGTCGAGTAGATCGAGAACCGTGGTTCGTCCTTTGGGGTCATCTGAAGTACAGATAACTTTCGGGGGTTTATTTAATAGCAGGGTGATGGGGGGTTCAATCTGCAGTATCTTGCCGTTGCATTCGACGTGTTGACGACCTGGCTCGACGCGCGTGCCGAGTTCGGTGATGACTTTTCCATCTACTTTGACGCGTCCGGCGGTGATGAGCGTTTCGCAAAAACGGCGGGAGCCAAGACCGCAGTCGGCCATGAATTTTTGAAGTCGGATGGGAGGTTGGGGTTTCATCATAAAAAAAGCACCTTGCCTTGAGCGAAGGTGCTTTGAATTGGTGGCCCGTGAAGGTCTACTCTTCGGGTTTGGTTTTGGGCAGACCGTATGCGCGGTCGCCTTCTTTCCAGCGGCCATCTTTTTTTAAGCTGTCTACGCGTTCAAAACGTTTCAGTACATTTCGCTTGGTGCGAATCTTCGCGGCGCCTTTCAAACTGCTGTGCATCGACATGGTGTTTCTCCTTCGTTCGTAAAGGCGTAGAGAAAAACTGTTTATTGCGAATCTGTCAAACCCATATGTGTTAAATTACGGGGTTGTTGGGAGGGCCTGCTTGTTCAGAAATCACGATTTATAATCGTGTAAATGACCCCTTGCTATGGATGAGTGTAGAAGATAGGTTTTTGCGGATGCAGTGCAAAGAGACAAAAATACGCGTAGCGGTTGGGATGAGTGGGGGAACTGATAGTTCCGCTGTGGCTGCGATGTTGGTTGATCAAGGCTATGAAGTGATTGGGTTGACGGCGCATATGTGGAAAGAGGGCTCGCGCTGTTGTTCGCTTGAAGATGTGGAGCGGGCTCGAAGGGTGTGTGATTTTCTGGATATACGGCACTATGTTGTGAATGCGCAGGAGGTATTCGCGGAAAAGATTGTGGATCCGTTTGTGGAGGGGTATGCGGCAGGTGAGACGCCTTCGCCTTGTATTCAGTGTAATGCGTTTATTAAATTTGGTTTTTTACTGACGCGGGCGGAGCAGTTGGGCTGTCAATCGGTTGCCACGGGGCATTATGCACGGGTGGAGAAGGATGAGGCTGGATTTCATCGTCTCTTTTGCGCGAAAGATCCTGAAAAAGATCAGTCTTATTTTTTGCATCGGTTGAGTCAGTATCAGTTGGAGCATTTGATGTTTCCATTGGCGGATTTGCCGAAACCAGAGGTACGCGCCTATTCTAAAGAACGGGGTCTTCCGATTGTATCGCGGGGGGATAGCCAAGATCTTTGCTTTATTGAAGAGGGACGGTTGGCTCATTTTGTTGAGCAGCGGAATGATTCTGTGGCGGTGGAAGGTGAGATTGTGGATCAAACCGGACGTGTGGTGGGGCGTCATCAAGGATTACATCATTTTACGGTTGGTCAACGAGGCGGATTGGGAGTTGCCTTAGGGAAGCGCATGTATGTGAAGCGCTTAGATAAAGTGAATAATTGTGTTGAAATTGCCCCACGTCCGGGAGTTTTGTCGAAAATGTGCCTCGTTCGGGATCTTCACTGGATTCATGCAGAGTCGGATGAACCAATGCGTTGTTTGGTGCGCCCTCGATACGGAAGCCAAGGGGCATGGGCGATGATTGCGCCTCAGGGTGATGGATTTGCGCAAGTTCAATTTGAGGAGCCTCAGTTTGCTTTGGCACCGGGGCAGGCGGCGGTTTTTTATGATGATACGGAGGTTCTTGGAGGCGGTTGGATTGATCTAGTTCCGGAGGCTGAAGAGACGGTATCGAAAATTAATGTATCAAGTATTTGATCATAAAGATGGAATGATATAATTACCGATCTTTTAAAATTAGGGAAAAAATGAATATACAACTTGCAGCAAATACAATTCGTGGCCTTTCAATGGACGGTGTTCAGGCCGCAAAATCAGGTCATCCAGGGATGCCGATGGGTATGGCGGATGTGGCTGCCGTGCTTTGGCTTAATTATTTGAAACATAATCCAAAAAATCCAGCGTGGGCGGATCGAGATCGCTTTATTCTCTCAGCGGGTCATGGATCGATGTTGCATTATTCATTGCTGCACTTGGCAGGTTTTGAAGATATGACGGTGGATGAGTTGAAACAGTTTCGTCAGTGGGGTTCTCGCACGGCGGGGCATCCAGAATTCGGGCATGCGCTCGGAATTGAGACGACAACGGGGCCGTTGGGTCAAGGTTGCGCCAATGGTGTAGGGATGGCAATTGCGGAAAAAATGTTAACAGCTCGGTATAATACGGAACGGGATGCCTTGGTCGATCACTATACCTATGTGATCGCTTCGGAGGGCGAATTTGAAGAAGGTGCTTCACATGAAGCATTCTCTTTGGCGGGGAACCATGGTCTCGGAAAACTCGTTGTTTTTTATGATCAAAATTTTATATCGATCGAGGGCGATACACACATTACCTATACCGATGATGTGACCAAGCGGATGGAGGCCTATAATTGGCAAGTGATTGAGATTGATGGGCATAACCATCAACAAATCGGTGATGCGATTGAGGCGGCTCAGGCAGAACAGGAGAAGCCAACGGTCATTATTTGTAATACAACCATTGGTTTTGGTTCCCCGAACAAAGCGGGGAGCCATGATTGTCATGGTGCTCCCTTGGGCGAGGATGAAGTGGCGTTAACCAAAGAGGCATTAGGCCTTTCTCCGGAAGCGTTTCATGTGTCGGACGAGGTGAGCGATCTGTTTGCCCAGCGTACGGTGGCGATGGAAGCGGTGGAGGCGGAGTGGAATGAGCTCTTCTCGCGTTGGGGCTCTGAATATCCAGATCGTTTAAGCGAATGGAAACAAGCGATGGGGCAAGAGCTACCGGATTTAGATGCGTTGATTCCTTCCTTTGAGGCGGGTGAGTCATTAGCGACTCGTGCGTCTTCCGGAAAAACGATTCAAGCGTTAGCTGACGCGGTTCCTTATCTGGTTGGTGGTTCGGCTGATTTGGCTCCTTCCAATAACACGTATATGAAAGCGTATTCAGATATCGGTAAAGATCATTTTGAAGGTCGTAACTTTCATTTTGGAGTTCGTGAATTGGGTATGGCGGCGATTATGAATGGAATCCAGTTGCATGGAGGACTGCGTGTATTTGGGGGCACCTTCTTGGTCTTTGCAGATTTCTTGCGTCCAGCAGCTAGATTAGCGGCTTTGATGGGCATTCCTGTGATTTATGTTTTCACTCATGATAGTTTTTGTGTGGGAGAAGATGGCCCAACGCACCAACCAATTGAAACTGCGGCGAGTTTGCGCATGATCCATAATCTGACGGTGATTCGTCCGGGTGATGCGAATGAAGTGAAGGAAGCTTGGATTGCGGCCATGCAGAATCAGACCGGACCGACGGCGTTGCTCTTGACGCGGCAAGGATTACCGACATTAGATCGTTCCGTTTATCCATCTGCTAGTGGTCTGCACCAAGGTGCATACACGCTTTGGCAGAGTGGAGAAGGCTCACCTGACATACTTTTAATTGCAACGGGTTCTGAAGTGGAACTGGCGCTCAATGCGGCGGAAAAGCTGGCGGAAGAAGCGGTAAATGTTCGGGTTGTAAGTATGCCTTCATGCGAGTTGTTTGAACAACAGGATGGGGCGTATCAAGAAAGTGTCTTACCCGATGCGTGTGATTTGCGAGTGGCGATCGAGGCGGGAACCAGCTTTGGCTGGGAACGATATGTGGGACGTAAAGGCGCGATGATCTGTAAAGATGATTTTGGCGCTTCCGGACCCTACACCGTGTTGCTAGAGAAATTTGGCTTTACGGTCGAGCGCGTGGTTGATGCGGCACATAATTTATTAAAAGGTTAAAGAGTGAATTGGTCCAGTCTGCAGAACGGAAGTGATATTCGTGGGGTTGCTTTAGAAGGAGTGGCGGATGAGCCCGTAACGTTAACGCCAGATATTGCACGAACACTTGGCTGGGCTTTTGCTGATTGGATCAAGGAAGAGAGTGGAATTTCTCAACCGCGTATTTCGATAGGGCATGATTCTCGATGTTCAGCATCTAGCTTGAAGCAAGGGGTTGCGGAGGGGATTGAGCTTTCAGATGGATCGGTGGGTGATTGTGGGCTGGCGTCCACTCCTGCGATGTTTATGTCGACAGTATTTGAACCACACGCCTATGAGGGCGCCATCATGTTGACGGCAAGTCATCTGCCTTTTAATCGAAACGGATTGAAGTTTTTTACTCGAGCAGGAGGGCTTGATAAAAAAGATATAACCTCCATTTTGAAGCGTGCAGAACAAAAAGGGCTTCTTGAAGCTCAGCTGCTTGTACGCACCGAAACCACTGAGCTGATGCCTGATTATAGCGCTCATTTGGTCTCTATTATTCGAGCCGGCACCGGAATGGAAAAGCCATTGGATGGGTTGCATATTATTGTGGATGCGGGTAATGGGGCTGGTGGTTTTTTTGTTGAACAGATTCTTCAACCGCTGGGTGCAGATACAACCGGAAGTCAGTTTTTGGAGCCGGATGGGATGTTCCCGAATCATATTCCCAATCCTGAAGATGCTGCGGCGATGTCGGCGATGGTTGAGGCCGTACGCCAACAGAAGGCAGACTTTGGTATCATTTTTGATACCGATGTGGATCGAGCGGGTGCGGTCGATAAAAAAGGAAACCCGATTAATCGAAATCGTTTTATTGCCTTGATGGCGGCCATTGTTCTCGAGGAGCATCCGGGCACGACGGTGGTAACCGATTCGGTTACCTCTTCAGGGCTTAAACAGTGGATTGAATCGCTTGGCGGGATTCATCATCGCTTTAAGCGGGGCTATCGAAATGTGATCAATGAATCGATTCGGTTGAATGAGTCAGGTGTATCGAGTGAGCTGGCGTTAGAGACGTCGGGCCATGGGGCCCTAAAGGAAAACTATTTTTTGGATGATGGCGCTTATCAGATTGCAAAAATTTTAGTGAAACTTGCCCAGTTGCATCATACCCAAGCGGGAACAATTGATACGCTAATAGAATCTTTACAAGAGCCAGCCGAAGCCCTTGAAATACGGCCTAAAATTAAGGTTGCGGATTTTTCAGCCTATGCCGATCAGGTATTGGAGGCGTTTGTTGATTATGTGGAAGCCCAGGAAGATTGGGAACGCACCCCTGATAATTTTGAGGGGGTCCATGTTACGGTGCCAAATGGCTGGATATTGGTGCGCAAATCGTTACATGACCCTCAAATGCCGATCAATATTGAGAGTAATCTGGAAGGTGGAGCAACGGCTCTGAAGCAGCAGGTTGTTGCCTTTCTAGCAGCATTCGATGCACTTGAATTTTAGGCCTTCTTCGAACAGGATTTAATCTGAGAAGAGATCGTCAAACAGCGCCATTTTTTCTTTTATCTCGATGGTCTGGAAAATCTTTTTCTGAAGGGTAGGGTGCGTCTGAATGAGTTGCGTTGCATAGTCGATGAGCAAATCCAAGTTTTGCATCTGTTGCATGGTTTCGATTACTTCGGTTGCTTTTGGGTGATCAGGTAAAAGCGGTTCAATTCGTTCAAGGATATGTTCATGTATCACATCGGTTTGGCGTTTATCTAGTGAAGGCGGTTCAATCGGGTTGATCTCTACACGTGGGTAGGCTTTCTCTTCATTCAGGTGCAGCATATGCACTTTTTGGAGACCGAGGAGCATGAGATTGGATGTGCCTTTTTCCTGTTTTTCGCAGAGGTGCAGAAGGCCGACCGAAGCGATGCTGTTGCGATGGATCGGAGAGTAGATGGAGTCATCACAAATGCCGAAGATTCGATCACCGTGAATGACGTCTTCGATCATGGTTTTGTATTTATCTTCAAAGATGTGGAGAGGAAGTAATTGATGCGGCAATAGAAGGACGCCTGGTAGGACCATCATCGGCACATGTTTTGGATAGTCTATGTTCATCTAATAGTGATCGGGGTAAGGGACAAAACCTTAGTCATGAATACCTGAAAAATGAATACCTGAAAAAGAGCACTTTTGTTTAGATGAATTTCCTTTGCTATTTCGGAAGGGTTTACCGTTTAGCGCGATTAACGATTTTGATCGCCAGTGCGATGAGTAGATAACTCAACGGACCAAACAAAAAGGCGAGAAAGAGACCGTAGAGAATTCCGCCAAAGAGGTGGAAAAATTTCCCGGTTTTGAGGCAACTGCCTAGCTCTTCTTTAATTTTTGGATGAAGCAAATAGGAAATAATTCCTAAAATCATCCAGATAGCGAAAAAGACAGGTGAGCTGTTTATAAAAATCATGTTGGTATCCCCTTTGTTTTAAGGAACGTAGCTTAATGATGAGGAGTAATGGAGCTTTTTTTTTATCCGTCTAGCGTTAAAAAGATGAAGGAGCCATCTGTTGGTAGCTTTTTGTAAAGAATGGGGTTTAAGAATGAACCTTTAGTGGAGGTTTTAAATGATAAGAAAATATGAAAAAAAAATTATAATGCTATTAATCAGCACATCGATTATCGCGGCTTTTTTTAGTATTTCATTTGCAATATATTTGGCTGTAATGACCAACGTCGCCACTAATTTTTTTGCGCACTACACTAAACGTTATACAGATGGATAACTAACATGATAAAGACCCTACTCAGCTCTATAATTGTAAAGATGGATCAGCTAAGCACGCCCTTAATTAAGGCTTCGCTCTTTATTATTTTCTTTTGGTTTGGTGCTCTAAAACCATTGGGAATATCGGCGGCAGAGACCTTGGTTTTAGACACCGTTTACTGGATGCCTTTTTTATCACCCCGGCAATGGCTGAATGTGATTGGATATTGGGAGATGATTATTGGAGTCTGTTTCCTTTTTAATAAGACGATTAAGTATGCCCTCGTCTTACTTTTTTTGCAGATGGCCGGCACCTTTATGCCTCTATTTATCTTGCCTAATATAACCTTTCAGGAGGGGATGATTCCATATGCTCCCACGTTAGAAGGGCAGTATATAATCAAAAATATTATTATCATTTCTGCTGCAATGGTTATCGGAGGGAGAGCCCTTCGAAAGAAGCGGAGTGCCTCGATTTAAATATTCGCGAGAGGCACTTCAGCTACATACATAGTAAATGGGCCCTCGAAGACCTTGTATTTAGTTCCATCCTTTATGAGGACAGCTATATTTTTTTTCAGAATTTGAATGCGAATCGTTTGTTACGCATCCTGATAGCAATCCAATAAATAACCCTGCGATAATAACGGCGATTGGCGTATTAATTTTCATTTAAATTTCCCCCTGTAGATTTTTCTTATACCACAGAGGTCAAATTTTTCAAAAGTTTAGAGAGCTCTAAATACTATATCGCAGAAGAAGTTGGCTCCGATGGGTACCCCTCGATAACCTCTCGTACCCCGAAAAAGCAGCAAGCTATCCGAGATAGGGTGGTATTAAGGTGGTATTAAATAGAAGCTGTAGGGACATCTCAGTTGATGACAGGTAAGGACAGTTAATCAACAGAATAGGGAAAAAGTGGTGCTCCGAAGAGGGTTCGAACCTCCGACCTACAGATTAGGAATCTGCCGCTCTGTCCAGCTGAGCTACCGGAGCTTTTTGTTGAAAAGCATG
>MDTB01152708.1_pt1 | contig 26842 bp, 27 predicted proteins | sample 811161 | NCBI WGS metagenome assembly MDTB01 (sample SAMN05326650, study PRJNA326480) | marine metagenome | isolation source: seawater | place: Mediterranean Sea | collected 2009 | reverse complement strand
TTTCATAATTTATGGTGGGCAAGAAGAGACTCGAACTCTTAAGCCTTGCGGCACTGGTTTCTAAGACCAGCGCGTATACCAATTCCGCCACTTGCCCTTTTAATCGTAGCTTTATATATCAATTTAATTTTTTGTTAAACGATAAAGTCTAAAATAGATTATTAAGTATATAAACAAAAGCACGAAAAACCAACATCTGCTCAGCACTGGGTTTTGCATGAGGTAAAGTCCAGGAACTATTAGAAGTAAGTAAACAAAATTAATAATAATAGAGTTAAGGTAATTAGCTTTATCTTTTCCATACATATTTGAAACTTTATAAAAACATAGCATATGTAAATGTTTTTTATCCGGGTAAATTGGTGATTTTTTCTGAATAAGTTTTCTTAAAAAAGAAAAAAATACCTCAAAAAAGAGATAAAAAAGTAATATGCAGTAAAAAAATGAGGAGATTTCTGGGTTTAAATTATTTGTAATTATAATATTTAATGCAACTAATGAACCCAGCAAGTAAGCACCGCTATCTCCTAAAAAAATTTTTGCTTTGGGAAAATTAAATAATAAAAAAGTCAAAAGAACAATTATTTGTGCAATTAATAAGGTTGAAAATTCAAAGTTTCCACGTTGTAGATTTATTAAACTTAAAATAACATTTATTATAAGTAAATTTATTGTTAATAAACCATTAAAACCATCAATTAGGTTAGCTCCATTAATTACAAAAAGAAAACACAATACTATAAAGACTGATGAGAAAAGATGGTTATCTATTAAGATTGATAAAAAAGGTATATCAATATTGGAAATTTTAATTGGTAAAAAATAAATAACAGCAAATAATGATATTAACATTATAAAAAGGCGATTTATTGGTTTGATATTAATTTTAAGATCATCTAAGAAACCTACTAAAAACATTAAACAACTTATTAAAAGATAATTGTAAAGAAACTTTGAATAAAGCAAATAATAAATACCGAGAAAAATAGTAAAAGAGATTATTATTGCAATTCCTCCGCTTCTTGTTACAGGAAATGAGTGAAAAGCTTGTGGTTTCACAAAGTCGTTGTCAAGTAAAGCACCATGACCAATTTTTGAAGAATATTTACTTATTATTAAAAAAACAAAAAAATTTATCAAAGCAAAAAATGACAAGAAACTTGCTTCAATTGACTCGTTATTCATTTGTTTTTATTCCTATATTATTTTTTTTAAAAATATAAATACCAAGAAGGATTATAGCTAATGAAATTAAAACTCTCCACGTAATAATTTCATTCATTAAAAAATAACCAAAGAAAATTCCAAAAATTGGAATTAAATATGCTACTTGTGTTTGAAAAACTAGACCATTAACTGTTAAAATTCTAAATCTTATTAACCATGCAAGGCCTGTTGCAATTACCCCAAGATATAGTAAGGAAAGCGTAGAAGATAAACTTGGATCTAAATTCCATGGAGTTTCAAAAACTATAGAAAAAGGAAATAAAAAAATAACTGACCATAAAGTAGTAGAAGTAGTTACATTCTCATTTTTTTTATTTTTCAATTTGAGTGTTAGTAAGCCACCAATACAATAAAAAGTTGATCCAATTATGGTTATTATCGCATAAATAAAATTTTCTTTATTAATTACAACTTTATCAAAGAATAATAATATAATTCCACTAAAACCTATTAAAACTCCTAATGACTTAAAAAAAGATAACCTCTCGTCTTTAATAAAAAAATGAGCGAGTATAGATCCACTTAATGGTGTGGTGCTCATTAAAATTGCAGCGAGATAACTATTTATTTTTGCCGTTCCTATGGCAATCAATACGAAAGGAATAGAAATATTGGTTAATCCAATCAATGCAAATAATTTCCAATCTTTTTCAAAAGCCTCAATTTTTATTTTTTTTAATTTGCATAAAATTAAAAGTGGAATACTTGCAAATATGACTCTTACCAAAGCCAAGGTAAAAGGTTCATAGGAATACGTTGCAATTTTAATGTTAAAGAATGCTGAACCCCAAATCACTGCAAGTAATAGTAATAAAGATAAATCAATAGAATTAGCTGGTCTCATTTCAAGTGTGAATTGTATTTATGTAATATTTGCATATCTGGTATATATTTTTAATTATACTACGAAAAACATCCTTATATATGGTCGAAAAAATTTTAAAACAATTTAATTAATTTAATAGGAGCAAAATGAGTTCGAAAAATATTCTGAAACTAATGAAAGATAAACAGGTTGAGTTTGTTGATCTGAGATTTACAGATCCAAAAGGCAAATTACAACATTTAACAATGGACGCGACAGTAGTTGATGAAGAAATGTTAGACAAAGGAGTGTTTTTTGATGGTTCCTCTATAGCTGGATGGAAAGCAATTAACGAGTCGGATATGATACTTAAACCTGACTTGGAAAAACCAATAATCGATCCGTTTAATTCACATACAACACTCAATATTTTCTGCGATATTTTAGATGCAGTAAAAAAAGATCCCTATGAAAGAGACCCGAGAGGTACGGCTAAAAAAGCTGAGGCATATTTAAAAAAAACGGGTATTGGAGATAAATCCTATTTTGGGCCCGAGCCAGAGTTCTTTGTTTTTGATGATGTGAGATTTAAAAATGATATGAACGAAACTAGTTTTAGTATTGATAGTTCTGAAGGACCCTATAACACAGGAAAAAGATATGAAAATGGTAATTTAGGACATAGACCAGGTATAAAAGGTGGTTATTTTCCTGTTCCTCCTGTAGATAGCGCTCAAGACATGAGAGGTGAATACCTAAAAGCATTAAAAGATATGGGTGTGAAAGTTGAAAAACATCACCACGAAGTTGCTCCAAGTCAACACGAATTAGGAATGTATTTTGGAACACTAACAAATCAGGCGGATAATGTTCAACTTTATAAGTATGCAGTTCAAATGGTAACCAACTCTTTTGGTAAAACAGCAACTTTTATGCCTAAACCAGTTAAAGGAGATAATGGTTCTGGAATGCATTGTCACCAATCAATTTGGAAAGGAAGCACTCCCTTATTTATGGGAAAAGAATACGCAGGACTTTCGAAAGAAGCACTATACTATATTGGAGGAATTTTAAAACACGCAAGAGCAATCAATGCTTTCTCAAATGCTACAACGAATAGTTATAAAAGATTAATTCCAGGTTTTGAAGCTCCAGTAATTTTGGCGTATTCAGCTAGAAATAGGTCGGCGTCGTGTAGAATACCTGTAATAATGAATCCTAAGGCAGCAAGAATGGAAATTAGATTCCCAGACGCTGCCGGTAACCCTTATTTAACTTTTGCTTCAATGTTGATGGCAGGTATTGATGGAATAAAAAATAAAATAGATCCAGGAAAACCTTTCGACCAAGATTTGTATTCACTATCTGAGGATGATGTAAAAAAACTACCTACAGTTTGTGGCTCTTTAAGAGAGGCAATGCAGAACTTAGATAAAGATAGGAAGTTTTTAACAGAAAGTGGCGTTTTCACTGATGATCAAATTGACGCTTACATAGAACTTAAATTTCAAGAAATTTACAATTTTGAGCATACACCTCATCCAATAGAATTTGAGATGTATTATAGTGGTTAAACTTTAAAAGATTCTCCACATCCACAACGCTCAGTTTCGTTTGGATTTCTAAATATAAATTGAGAAGAGAACTTTTCTCGTTTGTAATCCATTTCAGTTCCAAGAAGATACATGACTGCATTTGGATCAATTAATACTTTTACTCCTTTGTCCTCAATTATTTCTTCATTAGGTTTAATTTCTTTAGCATATTCCATTATATACGACATTCCTGCACAACCCCCTGATTTAACTCCTACTCTAACACCGATGGCTGAACTTTCTGCCTTAGACATAATTTGTTTTATTCTTTCTGCCGCGCTATCGCTTAATCTTATAATTTGTTCACTCATAAATTTAATTCTAATTTTGCTGCTTCCGACATTTTATCTTTTGTCCAAGGAGGATCCCAAACTAATTTTAAATTAACATCCTCGATACCATCAATCTTTAATATATTATTTTTAACAGAATTAGGCAAACTTTCAGCTACAGGACAATTAGGTGAAGTTAAAGTCATTTCAATAAGTACTCTTTTTTTCTCTTTATTTAACTCTATTTTATAAATAAGACCTAATTCAAATATGTTAACAGGAATCTCTGGGTCGTAAATTTTTTTAATTTCAGATATTATTTTTTCTCTTAAATCAGTCATTTTATCTTTTTTTTTCTAAAGCTGATAACAGTGCATGCCAAGCCATAGTGGCACATTTTATTCGCATAGGAAATTCTTGAACACCAGATAAAGAGGAGATGGTAGTAATTTGATCCTGAGTCAAACTATTGACAGAAATTTTTGATTTATTTTTCAACATTTTTAAAAAGTCATCTGTAACTTTCTTAGAGAAGTTTAAATCCTTACCTTTAAGTGTGTCAGTAAGGATCGAAGCTGAAGCTAAAGATATTGCACATCCCTCACCTTCAAAACTTAAATTTGAAATGTTTTTATCCTTCTCTAATTTTAAATAAATGTGCACTTTATCTCCACAAAGTGGGTTATGTGCTTTCGCATCATGGTTATATTCGCTACATATTCCCTTATTTCTTGGATTTTTTGCATGATCCAAGATTATTTCTTGATATAATTCTTTAAGTTCCATTTAAACTTGAAATACTTTTTTACACTTATTAATTGTTTCACACAACACATCAATATCTTCTTTGTCGTTATATACTCCAATTGAGGCTCTTGCAGATGCAGAAATTCCAAGTTTATCATGTAAAATTTGACAACAATGATGACCTGCCCTAATAGCCACTCCGTCATCATCTAGAATTGTAGCAATATCATGCGGGTGAATTCCTTTTATGGTAAAAGACATAATAGATGCTCTATTATTAGGATTACCAATAATACTTACAGAGTTATCTTTTCGTAACTTTTCTAAACCATACTCAAGAACTTGATTTTCATGATTTTCTATATTTTTAATTCCTAAATCTTGAATAAACTTTATTGACTTTGCAAAAGCCACCACCTCTGCGGTTTGCATCGTTCCTGCTTCGAACTTAGTATTTGCGTCTGCGTAAGATATTTCATCTTTTTTGACTTCACTTATCATTCCTCCACCACCTTGGTATGGGGGCAATTGATCGACCCATTTTTTTTTGGCATAAAGAATACCCAGTCCATTGGGACCATACATTTTATGACAAGAAATAGCATAAAAATCGCAGTCTAAATCTTGTACATCCAAAACTGAATGGGGGGCTCCTTGGGTTCCATCAATTAATACCGGGATATTTTTTGTTTTGGCTAGATCAATAATTTTTTTTACAGGCATTATTGTGCCTGTAACATTTGATATATGAGTAAATGCGATCATTTTTGTTTTTTTTGTAATATGTTTTCTGAACTCATCAACATCTATTTCTCCAACATCATTAATTGCAGCAAATTTTATTATAGCGCCCTTTTTTTTTCTTAAATAGTGCCATGGAACATAATTTGAGTGATGTTCTAATTCAGTTACCAGAATTTCATCACCCTCTCTTATATATTTCTCTCCGTAAGTGTTAGCTACTAAGTTTATTGCCTCCGTAGCTCCCTTTGTAAAAATTATTTCTTCTCTATGTTTCGCGTTAATATAAGATTTTACTACGTCTCTTGTTTCCTCAAACTTATTAGTTGCTTTAACTGCTAATGTATGCACGCTTCTTCCAACATTCGAAAACTCAGTCTCATAAAATCGTGAAATCTCATCAATTACTATTTTTGGTTTTTGTGAAGAATTAGCGCTATCAAGGTATGTTAAAGGCTTACCTTTAATTTTTTGTTTAAATATTGGAAATTTTGATTTTATATTACTGAATTCCATTAATTTGATCCTTAATTATTCCTTTGAGAAATGTTTTAAGTTTTTCTTCAGAAATATTTTCAAAAATTTCACTAAGAAATCCATTTATTAAAAGTTTTCTAGCAGCGTGTAATTCAATTCCTCTTGTCATTAAATAATGTATTGCATCTTCATCAATACTTCCTGAAGAGGATCCATGTGAACACTTTACATCATCAGCATAAATTTCTAATTCTGGTTTAGCATTAAATTCGGCATGATCATCTAAAATGAGAGCTTTACTCAATTGATATGCATCTGTTTTTTGTGCGATATCTTTTACAAATATTTTCCCTTGATAGACACCATTACTATTTTTTTCTAAAACATTTTTAATTTTCTGGTAACTTTTGCAATTTGGTGCTAAATGGTTTACTTGAGTTTGAATTTCTTGATGCTCCTCTTTACCTAAACTTAATCCAGATAAAATAAAACAATTACTGTTCTCTTTTTTCAAATCAATATTCATTTCTACTTTGTTAAATTTTAAACCTGAGCTTAATATAAAGTTTTGATAGCTGGAGTTATAATCTTGTTTCACTGATATATTTTTATAAAAAAAACCATCACTTTTTGTTTTTTGAATAATAATGTTTTTTAATACTGAGCTTTCATCAATATTAATTTTTTCAAACGTGTTCTTTAAAAATTTACTTTTGTCGCCTATGTTATATTCAATTAAAGTTAATGCTGAATTTTGATTCAATTTAATTAAATTAGAATTATTGATAATTTTATCATCTAAATTTGATGTAAAATAACTGTAAATTATTATTGGTTTTTTACACTTATAATTTTTTTGAACTTCAAGGTAAAATCCGCCTAATGATAGAGCTTTATTTAAATTATGAAGGTTGTTGCTCGACTTATCGTTAAAATTCTCAGTTGATTTAAGGCTTTCAATTTTAACTTTTTCATTTTCTTCAAAACTTATATCGCAAGATTTAAACGTTCCATTAACAAGAATAATTTTGTTATGATCAAATTCATTTATAAATTCAATTTTTTTATCTAATTTAAACTCCTCATTATTTGAGATTTGTTTAAAATTCTTACTAATTATTAAATTAAGATTACTAAACTTCCAATTTTCATCTTTTTTATTTGGAAGACCCCTTTTTAAAAATAACTCAAAATTTTTTTTTCTTTCCATTGCTTCTTGTTTGGAAGAAGATATTTTATTTAATTCTATGTTAAATAATTGCTGCATTATTTTAAATTTTCATAGCCTGTTTTCTCTAATTCTTGACCCAAATCAGAAGAGCCAGTTTTAATAATTTTTCCGTTAGATAAAACATGTATGAAATCTGGTTTTATATAATCAAGTAATCTTTGATAGTGAGTAATAATCAAGAATGCATTATTCTTATTTTTATAAGAGTTGACTCCATCAGCAACAACTCTCAGTGCATCGATGTCCAGGCCTGAGTCAGTCTCGTCTAAAATAGATAATTTTGGCTCTAAAAGTTTCATTTGAAGAATTTCATTTTTTTTTTTTTCGCCTCCTGAAAAACCAACATTTAATTGTCTAGATAAAAATTTTTCATCGATATTTAGTTCAGAAGCTTTTTCTTTAATGAGTTTTATAAGAGTTAAAGTATCTAACTCTTTTTCGCCTTTTGCTTTTCTAATTGTATTCAATGAGGTTTTGAGGAAGTTAGTAGTATTCACACCTGGGATCTCGAGAGGATATTGAAATGCTAAAAATATTCCTTTTTGTGCTCTTTCCTCAATAGGAATATCTTGTAAGTTTTTACCCTCGTACTTTAAAATACCGCTTATTTCATAACCAGTTTTACCTGATAAAATATTTGCTAAAGTACTTTTCCCTGATCCATTAGGGCCCATAATCGCATGTACCTCACCAGGTTTAATCTCTAGGTTTAATCCATTTAAAATTGATTTTTCATTTACTGAAGCTTTTAAGTTTTGTAATTCAAGCATTATCCAACACTTCCCTCTAAGCTTATTGAAACTAATTTCTGTGCCTCTACTGCGAATTCCATAGGGAGTTGCTGCAAAACTTCTTTGCAGAAACCATTTACTATAAGACTTACTGCTTCTTCTTGATTAAGTCCTCTCTGATTACAATAAAATAATTGATCCTCATTAATTTTAGAGGTTGTAGCCTCATGTTCTACTGTAGAAGATGAGTTTTTATTTTTTATGTAAGGAACAGTATGTGCCCCACACTTGTTACCCATCAAAAGCGAGTCGCATTGAGTGAAATTTCTAGAATTTTTAGCTTTTGAACCGATATCTACAAGCCCTCTATAAGTGTTGTCTGCCTGCCCTGCCGAAATGCCTTTTGAAATAATTTTACTTTTTGTATTTTTGCCCAAATGAATCATTTTAGTTCCTGTATCTGCCTTTTGATGATTGTTGGTGATAGCAATCGAATAAAATTCACCAACAGAATTATCTCCTTGTAAAATACAACTGGGATATTTCCAAGTTATTGCGGACCCTGTCTCGACTTGAGTCCATGAAATTTTTGAATTTTTACCTCTACATGCACCTCTCTTTGTCACAAAGTTATAAATACCACCTAAACCATTCTTGTCTCCTGGGTACCAATTTTGGACAGTCGAATATTTTATTTCTGCATCATCTAAAGCAATCAACTCCACGTTGGCAGCATGTAATTGATTTTCATCTCTCATAGGTGCGGTACAACCCTCCAGATAACTCACATAACTTCCTTTATCTGCAATTATTAAAGTTCTCTCGAATTGACCGGTTTCAGAAGCGTTAATTCTAAAGTATGTAGAAAGTTCCATCGGACATCTTGTATTAGGCGGAATGTAAACAAAAGAACCATCTGTAAAAACCGCTGAGTTGAGTGTAGCAAAATAATGATCGCTAATAGGAATGACAGATCCAAGATATTTTTTTACCAATTCAGGGTGTTTTTGAATTGCTTCAGAGATAGGACAAAAAATTATACCTTTTTTGTCAAGTTCATCTTTAAAAGTTGTTGCTACTGAAACTGAGTCGAAAACAGCATCTACGGCTACACCGCTTAATTTTTTTTGTTCATTAAGAGGGATACCTAATTTATTGTATGTCTCAATAAGTTTTGGATCCACTTCATCCAAACTTTTAGGCTTATCCTTCATGCTCTTTGGAGCAGAATAGTAATATAAATCTTGATAATCTATTTTTGGATATTTAGGTTTTTGCCAATTAGGCTCCTTTAAAACCTTTAATCTATTAAAAGCCTTCAATCTCCAATCAAGCATCCACTTAGGCTCTTTTTTAACTTCAGAAATGAATTTAATAGTTTTTTCTGAAAGACCTTTTGGAGCTTTAAAGTTTTCGATGTCTGTTGAAAACCCATATTTGTATTCTTGATTTTTTAATTCACTACTTTTCATAATCTTTAATTTAGTTTTGTTAAGTCCTGTAATTTTACTTTTTCAAAGAAACCATTAATGTGTTGGTCCAATTGATCCCATAAATTGTGTGTAATACATTTAGTTGACTTATTGTTACATCCTCTTTTTGAGTTTTTTTTACAGTTTAAAGTTTTCACCTCTTCATCAACAGCAAAAATTATATTTGACAGCTTAATATCTGAAGCTGGTTTTTCAAGCACATATCCTCCATTAGCACCTCTAGAACTTTTAACTAAATTATTATTTTTTAATTTAATAAAAATTTGTTCCAAATAAGCTAGAGAAATATTTTGTCTTAGAGAGATTTCTGTTAAACTTATCGGGCCTTTTTTTGCATTTATAGCTAAATCAGCCATCGCCATGACCGCATACCTGCCTTTATTTGTCAGTTTCATAAATTTACATTGTATTACAATAATTCTAGACGAAATCCTACCGATTTAGTAAGGATTAAAAAAAAATATTTGTCGCATAAAAACATGCTATAACACACTACTTTTTATTTTATTAGTAATCATTATCAAGTATGAAACCAAAAAGTTTAGAAATTTTTATACCTGGCCCTGCTGGTAGACTTGAAGCCAAGTATTATAAAAACCCTAAATTTGGATCACCTGTTGCAATAGTTCTTCACCCTCATCCACAGTATGGAGGGACAATGAATAACCGAATAGTTCAATTAATGTATAATATTTTTGTAGAGAATGGTTTTTCTGTAATTAAAGTTAATTTTAGAGGTGTTGGAAAAAGTGATGGAGTTTTCGATAATGGACAAGGTGAATTGTCAGATGCTGCGGCTGCATTAGATTGGATTGAAAGGCAAAATCTAGATTATAGTCAATGTTGGGTTTCAGGTTTTTCTTTTGGGTCATTAATTTGTATGCAACTTATAATGAGAAGACCTGAGGTGAATAACTTTATTGCATTATCTCCTCAACCAAATGTTTATGATTTTTCTTTTCTAGCTCCTTGCCCTACTTCTGGACACGTTATCTATAGCGATAATGATGAGCTTGTAACTAAGGAGAGTATAGTTGAACTGGACAATAGAATTAAAAGTCAAAAAGGAGTTGAAGTTAATTTCTCTAAGATAAAAAACTCTAATCATTTTTTTAAAAATAGAGAAAAAGAGCTTACTCTTGAAATTGAAAAATATTTAAAAGAAAAGACTGCTTTAATTTAATTTCCTATCAATTCTCCACCCGTACAAGGTTTTTTGCAACCTGTTGTATTTGGAAATGAAATTGGTAAATTTTTTATGGATCTTATAGCAAGGAACGCGAACGCCTGGGATTCCACAAAGTCTCCATTTATTCCATAGTCATCGATTAAACTTAAATTAGCATTTGTAGGTAAATTATCTTTTATAGCATTTAACAAAATCTTATTTTTTCTTCCACCTCCACAAACTATAATATCTCTATAAGTAAAATCTTTATTAAAAAATAACGAAAATAGCGATTCATTTATTATATCTGCTGTAAATCTAGTTAATGTGGTTGCACCATCTTCTAAAGATAAACCTCTAGCAAAAGATATATCAAAATCATTTGTGTCAAAAGAAATTTTTTGTTTATTTGTTCTATTGCTGTAAAGGTCTTGTGCTTGCTCAAGAATAATTTCGTTTATTTTACCAGCTAAAGCTAGTTTTCCGTCTAGATCAAATCTTAAGTTAGAATTCTTTCTCACCCACGAATCTATTAAACAATTTCCTGGACCAATATCTAGACTGAATAATTCGAGAGAACCTATTGGTTTTTTAATTATTGTAATGTTTGAAATACCTCCTATATTGAGAAAGCAAACTGGCAATTTTATTTTTTTTTGTGTAGAAATTAATTGATGAAATAGTGATGCTAAAGGCGCCCCTTCTCCTCCATTTCTTAAATCATTTTTTCTAAAATTAAAAATTATTCTTTTTTGGGTCAATTGATGTAAAAGTCTTCCATCACCTAATTGTTTAGAAATTTTTTCACCAGAATTATGGTAAATAGTTTGGCCATGAAAGCCAACAATTGTTTTTTGACTGTTATTCATTTCTTTTATTATTTTTGCATTAAATAAAGTTATTTTTCTCTCTAGGTCTATAAGATCCTTTGATAGTTTTTTTAGATCATTAAGATAAAAAATTTTATCCTTTAAAGAATGAAAGTTCTTATAAATATGTGAATCATATTCAAAAAACTTATCTTTGATTACTTCAAATTGATCAATACCATTAGATTTGATGATTGAGGCATCAACTCCATCACCAGAAGTTCCGCTCATCAAGCCTAATGAGGTATATATTTTTTGCATATTTTTATTTATTTATAACAATTTTTGTATAATAGTGTTTTATTGAATTTGTGCTATGAAAAATAAATTTTTACTGGAGATGAAAGCTCGTGGATATCTGAATCAATGTACTAATTTAGATAATCTTAATCAAATTTGTAACAAAAATTCAATATCTGGTTATATTGGTTTTGACTGCACTGCAAGCAGTCTACATGTAGGTAGTTTACTACAAATAATGATTTTAAAATTAATGCAAAAACACGGTCATAGGCCAATAGTGCTTATGGGGGGAGGAACTACCTTAATAGGAGATCCCTCTGGAAAAGATGTAACAAGAAAAATTCTTGAGGAAAAAGTAATTAAAAAAAATATTATTAGTATTAAAAAAGTTTTCAATAAAATTTTAAATACAACTAATAAAAAAACTAAGCCAATATTTGTAAATAATTCAAAGTGGCTCACAAAATTAAACTATATCTCATTTTTAAGAGATATAGGTAGTAATTTTACAATTAATAAGATGCTTACATTTGATAGTGTACGTCTAAGACTTGAGAGAGAGCAATCGCTTAGTTATATGGAATTTAATTATATGATTTTACAAGCATATGATTTTTTTCAATTATATAAAAAAAATAATTGTATTTTACAAATAGGTGGTTCTGATCAATGGGGAAATATTATTAATGGTGTTGAATTAATAAGGAGAAAATTAAAAAAAGAGTCTTTTGGTTTAACGTCTCCACTTATAACTTTATCGTCTGGCGCAAAAATGGGTAAAACAGAAAACGGGGCTGTCTGGTTGAATGAAAATTTATATTCACCTTACGACTATTGGCAATTTTGGAGAAATACTGATGATAGAGATGTTAAAAGATTTTTAAATTATTTTACTGAGTTAGAACCAAATAAAATAGAAAAAATTTGTAATGAAGAAAAAGATATTAATAAATTAAAAATTTTACTCGCAAATCAAGCAACAAAAATTCTTCACGGAGATTATGCATCAAAAAAAGCTGAGCATACTGCAAGACAAACTTTTAAGTCGGGTGGATTTAGTTTAGATCTACCAGAAATAAAAATAAACATTGCTGATGTAAAAAAAGGGGTAAATCTTCTTGACTTTTTATCTAAAAATAAAATTATGTCTTCCAAAAGTGAGGCTAGGAGAGCCATAATTGGAAAAGGGTTAAGGATTAATGATCAAATTGTAGATAATGATAAAAAAGTTTTACAACAACTTGATTTTAAAGAAAAAATAGCAAAAGTATCTTACGGTAAAAAAAAACATTATATTGTAAAAATTATTTAGTGCTTTTATTTCTATCAATAATTTTTTGTATAAATCTTGGCGTTATAGTTCTTATTGGGTTTATTGTTGTTTTAATTTTACCCGCTGGACCTTTCATCTTGAAGCTTATGCCAAATAACCCCTCTCCCACTTCTTTTGGAATAATAATGTCTCCAATCAATGGTATTTTAGAAATCATTTTGTTAATTGTTTTTGCTGGAACTAAAGTACCTCTTAAACTTGTAATTGATTGATTCTGATATCCTTCCATTAAAACAGAAATACTTGGCCCTAAAGCTAAAATTTCATTTAATACTAAATCATTTTTGTTCTTTTCAAAATTAATTTCTAAAATATCAAAACTAATACCCTCTCCTTCGGCTAAATCAGCTAATCCTCTAAGGTCTGCTAAAGAAAGAAGCTTAACCATTCCAGGTGCATTAACAACTTTAAAGTTTTCTATTTTTAAATTCGAACTTGAATTTTCTTGATCTATAATTGATGTAAAGGATAGATTTCCCCCTGTTAGCCCATTAAAAAAACTGAACTCAGTTAAAAGTGGTTTTGTTAAATCTGAATAAATTTCTAAATATTTTTTGTTATTTTTATTTTTTCTCATCGTAATATCCAAAAAATTATCATTACCAAAACTACTTTTTGATGAAATCTTAGTGAATTTTCCATTATCGATTTGACCAATTAGTCTAAAGCCTAAAAGTTTTTCTGACGATGGAGCTATTACGGAAGCAATATCTATTTCAATTTCTTTATTAACATTAGAAAAATTAGTGGTCTTTGTTTCTTGATTTAATATTTTTGGAAGATTAGTTGCGTCAAATTGATTTCCTTTTATAAATATTTTTCTTCCATAGAGGATAAAAAAATCATTATTTTTTTTTCCATTTTTATATGTCTCTATAGAAACTTTATCTAATTTTAAAAACTTTTTATTTTTTATTTTAATTCCTTCTAGAGAAATAGCATTTTTATTTTCTTTATAACTTATTTCATTGATGTTAAAGCTGTCATTTAATTTGTTTAAATCAATTGAAAATTCAGCAATATTCCCCTTGAGTTTTTTGTAATTTAATAACTCGATATTAATTTCTTCATCATAATCAAAATTTAATTTAAGATTTAAAGTCTCATTTTTTAAATCACTAATGATGTTAAAATTTAAAAAATCATTAGTAGTTAGTGAATATTTGCCCAAAATGTTCATTTTTTTTTGATTGTTGTTTAAATCAGTTTTAAAGGTTGAATTAGTTATAAATATTTTTTCAATTTTTTTACTATAAAATTTATCTTTTAATTCATCAGAAATATTAAACTCTGCTTTTAAAATTTTTCCATCACTTTTAAAATCATAATTTTTAATTTTATAAGTTTTATCAAAATTAAGTGTAAAAGAATTGTTAAGTTCAGTTTTTATTAAATTTAGATTATTTAAAAAATCGGAATTTTTAAAATTTTTTTTAAAAAAAAGAGATTTATTATCTAAATTTAAATTTGTAATAAAATTAGATTGAATAGAAATTTCTGGACCAAGTCTTAAAATTAGATCACCATCTTTAATCTCGGCAGGGCCTATTTTTCCAAATAATCTTTTTATTAAAACATCTGATTTATCTGCAAAAAAATTGAAATTAGTTTTTTCTAAGAATAAGTTTTTTGAAATCTCAGTTTTTAAATTTTCTACTGATCCCTTGGCAATAAAATTTTCTAATAAATTATTTTCATTTAAATAAATTTCTAATTCACTGCTAATTTTACCGGCTTTAATTTTATTATTTATAAAACTTTTTAAATTTGAGGGCTTAAAAATATTTGAAATTTTTTTTAAATCTTCAATCTTAATTTCGTTTACAATTAAATTTATTTTTTTAATTTTAGGTTCGGATTTAACAATAGAAAAAAAATCAATATATACTTTAATTTTTTTTGCAGGGATTGTTGCGTTTCTATAAATAATTTTAGGGTTAAAAGTTTCAAGGAATAAACTTATATTTTTTACATCAAGTTTAAACTTAATTCTATCAAGTTTGATATTTATATTTTTATTACTCTGATTTATTTTTTGAGAAATAAAATCATTAAACCTATTAGTTTCTATTCCAATCGTTGAAATTATTAATAATAAAGATAAAAATGAAATTAAAAAAAATAAAAATAAAGTATTTAAAATTTTTTTCATTATCTTAATTTGATGCCTTCTTCAATAAATTGATCTAAATCTCCATTAAGAACATTTGATGGGTTAGTATTTTCAATTTTATTTCTCAGATCCTTCACTAATTGATAAGGTTGCAACACGTAAGATCTTATTTGGTGACCCCATCCAATATCAGTTTTTGAGCTGAGTTCTTTTTGATTTTCTTCTTCTCTTTTTTGCGTTTCATGTTCATATAATCTGGCTTTTAGCATTTTAAAACATGTCTCTTTATTTTTATGTTGCGATCTTTCGTTTTGGCATTGGACAACAATTTTAGTTGGCAAATGAGTTATTCTTACTGCGCTATCAGTAGTATTAACATGTTGTCCACCGGCGCCGCTTGATCGATAAGTATCAATTCTTAAATCTTTTTCCTCAATTTTTATATTTATATCATCCTCAATAGCTGGGTATACCCATACACTTGCAAAACTTGTATGTCTTCTTGCTCCACTGTCGAATGGTGATATTCTAACAAGCCTATGTACTCCTGACTCTGATCTCATTAGCCCATATAAATAGTCACCCTCAACTTTGATTGTTGACGATTTAATTCCTGCCTCATCTCCCTTATGTTCACTAATTATTTGATATTTAAACTTCTTCTTATCAAACCATTTTAGATACATTCTTCTAAGCATGTCAGCCCAATCCTGGCTTTCTGTCCCTCCAGCACCTGCATGAATTTCAAGGTAAATGTCATAATCATCGTTTTCTCCAGAGAGGAAACAATTGATTTCAGTTTTTTTTATTAAATTGCGAAGATCTTCAATTTTTGAATTACAATCTAATATAATCTCATCATTATTCTCGTCGATAGCTAAGTTATATAAATCTTTTAAATTGTTGATTTCTTTAGAAAAATTTTGGTAGGAATTTACTATATCTTCAAAAATTTTCTTTTGTTTTACTGTTTTCTTTACTAAATTACTGTCTTTCCAAAAATCTTCTTTAAGTGAAATTTCCTGTAATTCCTTTAACTGAGACTCAATTTTATTTTTATCAAAGATACCCCCTAATATTTTTTAAGGATTTATCTAAACCGATAAGTTTATTTTCAAAATTTTGCATTAATAAAATTGTCTAAATTTAATTAGAGTATCACGATCGCTAACAGATATTAAATTATTATTTTTAATATTGTTAATATCTTGCTCTTTAAGTGCCTCTATTATTGTATTTTTATCATCAATCGAAGATTTTAATCCAGTATCATAATTTAAACGGGTTAAGAAAATATTTTCTGGTGTTTCAAAATCATTAAAATCTTCCTTGAAAAGAGCATTTTCAACAAAACTTTTAAAAATTGGTAAAGCTACTTTTGAACCAGTTTCAAATTTTCCTAAAGATTTAGGATTATCAAATCCAATGTAAACTCCAATTACAAGATTAGATGAAAATCCAATGAACCATGCATCATAGTTATCATTAGTGGTTCCTGTTTTTCCTGCCAATGGAACATTTAAACTTCTGAGTTTTTTTGCAGTTCCTCTTTTAACTGTACCGCTTAGAATTGAGGCCATTTGATAAGCTGTTTCTTTGCTTAAAACTTGTTCAGTCTCACTTTTTATAATTGGTAGCTCTAAAGACTGATTTATAAATTTATCACATCCAAGACATTTTCTATCTTTTGCCTTAAAAATTGTATTTCCTCGTCTATCTTGAATTCGTGAAATTAGAGTAGGTTCAATTTTTTTTCCCCCATTAACAAATGGTGCATATGCTGCGGTTAAATTTAGTAAAGTTGTTTCAGCTGCACCAAGTGAAACAGATAGTAGTTCTGGTATTTCCTCATAAATATCAAGTTTTTTTGATAAATCTAAAATTTTATTAAGGCCTAAAATTTTAGCAATTCTAACTGTCATCAAATTTCTTGAGTACTCGATACCTTTTCTTAAAGTTGTTGGTCCGTAAAATTTTTTTCCATAATTTTCTGGCTTCCAATTTTTTAAACCTTCACCTTGGCTTTCAACAAAAGGTGCATCTAAAATTATAGTGTTTGGGGAAAAACCATTTTCTAAAGCTGCAGCATAAACTATAGGTTTAAAAGCAGATCCAGGTTGTCTTTTTGCTTGGGTTACTCTGTTAAATTCACTTGATTTGAAATTGAAACCTCCAACCAAAGCTTTTATGTCACCGGTAAATGGATCAATAGCAACTATCCCACCATTTACTTTTGGATATTGTTTTAAAAACCATTTATCTTTTATTTTTTTTACAAAGATAATATCTCCTAAACTATGTTTGTCTAAAATAGATTTATTTTTAGATAAAGACCATTTTAAAGAACTTAGACCTAATCTTCCTGAAATATTTTTTTTTTTCGAATGGGCTTTTAAATTTTATCTCTGAGTTACTTAACTCACTTATTTCAACAACTTCCCATTTAAGTGTAGGATCAAGCTTAAATCTACTTAATTTATTTTTCCAATTAGTATCTTTAAATTTATTAGTTATTGGGCCTCTCCAACCATGTCTTCTATCATACTCTTCGATACCTTTTCTTAAAGATTTGATTGCCTCAATTTGAAAATTGATATCCAAAGGAGTTCTAATACTCAAGCCTTGAGAATATAATTTTTCAAAACCATAATTTTCATTCACTGACCGTCTTACCTCCTCTGTATACGAATTTGCTTCATTCAAAATTTCTATTTTTCTTTTTTTCAAATTAATTTTTGAATTCTTAAATTCTTCAAATTGTTTTTTATTAATAAAATTATTTTCTTTAAGGTTTTGAAGCACTAAGTCTCGTCTAAATTTTCCTACTTTCGGATATCTATAAGGGTTGTATTTACTTGGAGCCTTTGGAAGAGCTGCCAAGAGTGCTGCATCAGGATAAGTTAACTCTTTTATAGGTTTATCAAAGTACTCTAAACTTGCTGCAGCAATTCCATATGTGCCTTGCCCTAAATATATTTGATTTAAGTATAATTCTAATATTCTTTCTTTTGTATAAGCGCGTTCTATCCTAAAAGCTAAAATTGCCTCTTTTATTTTTCTTTTCATTGAAACCTCGTTAGTTAAAAGAAAGTTTTTTGCGACTTGCTGAGTGATTGTTGATGCGCCTTCAAGTCTTTTATTTTGTGAAATATTTTTTATATTTTTAATAACTGCTCTGAGTATACCCTTAGCATCTACTCCAGGATGATTAAAAAAATTTTTATCTTCTGCAGAAAGAAATGAATTAATAACTTTTTGAGGAATAGATTGATAAGGCACAAATAACCTTTTTTGTATTGAATATTCAGCTATTAATTTACCGTCATTTGAGTAAACACGGGAGGAGATTGGCGGCTGATAATTAGATAATTTTTTATAATCGGGTAAACCGATAGAAAAATACCATAAAGTTGACAGTAAAAAAAATAATAAAATTATAGAGAAAATTATCAAAAATTTAGCCGAAAAATTAAGAAATTTAAACATATGATATTTTATTTATAATAATTGAGACTTTCTTTAGGCATAATATTTTTAATCACTGTATTTATTCTTAAAATTGTATAAAATATTACTATGACTAGTACAAAATTAACAGTTTTCAAAATACTTAAAGGAATTCATTTATCATGGAAAAAAATTTATACATTGATGCATCGCATCCAAACGAAACTCGAATTGTTCTCAAATCAGATAACTCAATTGAAGAATATGAATTCGAGGATAAAAATAATCTAAATTTTAAGAATAATATTTACTTAGGAACTATAAGTAGAGTTGAGCCCTCTTTGCAAGCTGCATTTGTAAACTTTGGAAGGGAAAGACACGGCTTTTTAGCTTTTAATGACATTCAATCAGATTACTATCAAATACCTTCTGAAGACAAAGAAAAGATTAAATTTGCAGAGGAAAAAATTAGAGAAGATCTTAAAAACAAAAACATAGAGAGTTCACATGAAAGCTTTCAAGAGGAATTGTCTACTTCATCTAACGAAGAAAATAATAAAAAAGAAGATTCAGAAATAAAAAAAGAATTCAGAGATGAAGTAAAATCATCTTTTGGAATTAAAAGATACAAAATACAGGAAGTGATTAAACCTGGGCAAGTAATATTAATTCAGGTCATCAAAGAGGAAAGAGGACAAAAGGGAGCGGCACTAACAACTTTTATCTCTTTGGCCGGAAAATATATTGTATTAATGCCAAATACTCCTAAGGGTGGCGGTATTTCAAGAAAAATTTTTAATTCATCCGATAGACATAAAATTAGAGCTATTCTTAGTGAAATCGATATTCCTAAAAGCATGGGTGTAATTGTGAGAACGGCAGGCGCAAACAAATCAAAAAACGAGATTGAAAAAGATTTTAAAAATACAATTAAAACATGGGAGGAAATCGGAGAAAAGGCATTAGACTCTAATGCACCCTCTTTAGTTTACGAAGAGGGAGATATTATTAAAAGAACTTTAAGAGATACTTATGATAATGATACAAAAAATATTTATATTGAAGGTAATGAAGCATATCAAAAGGCAAAAAAATTTATGAAAGAGTTAAGTCCTAAAAATGTAAAGAATATAAAAAAATATCGTGGTAAAATACCCCTTTTTCATGACGCAAACATTGAGAAAGAATTAAATAATATATTTGAACCTACTGTAAAATTAAAATCTGGTGGATACTTAGTAATTAATCCTACGGAAGCCTTGGTTTCGATAGACATTAATTCTGGTCAATCAACAAAACAAACTAATATAGAAAAAACTGCTTTGAATACAAATTTAGAGGCTGCTGAAGAAATCGCTCACCAAATTAAATTAAGAGATCTATCTGGTTTAATTGTTATTGATTTTATAGATATGATCAATTTTTATAATAGAAGAACCGTAGAAAAAAAAATGAGAGAAAGTATCAGGAAAGATAGAGCTAGAATTCAAATAGGAAGAATAAGTAATTTTGGTTTACTTGAAATGACCCGACAAAGACTGAGAAGCGGATCTATTAAATGGGAAACTCAACTTTCACTAGGCTCTTTTTCTCAAAAAATATTAAAAAAAGTTCAACACTTAGCTTTTACCGATAAAGTTAAAATAGTTAAAACATATGTGCCAGAGAAGGTAAAACTTTTTATAGAAAAAAATCTTATCGATGAACTAAAATATTTTCAAAAAAAATACTCTTTTAAAGTTGAAATTTTATCTGAAAAAAAACTGATTATCCCTGAATATAAAATAGAATTACTTAATAAGTCAAAAAAACTAATTAAATTAATAGAAAATATTTCAAATATTATACAATTGAATGTTAATTCTTTGGATAATAAAAAAACAAAAAAAGATGAAAAAAGAATCAAAAAGAATTTAAAAAAAAATAAATCTAAAAAAAGTTTAAGAACTCTGTGGGTGAGAAGAAAGAAAAGAACTAAATTAAACCCTTAGTAGGAGAACTCGGAGAAGCAAAATAATTCTTTTTCATTCTTCCAGCTATAAAAGATTTACGGCCGGATATTACAGCATCTTTAAATGACTCTGCCATAAGAATAGGATTTTTTGCATTTGCTATAGCGCTATTTACTAGTACACCATCACAGCCTAATTCCATTGCTATGGTCGCATCTGAAGCAGTACCTATGCCTGCATCTACAATAACTGGTACTTTTGATTGTTTAATTATTAAAGAGATGTTGATTTTATTTTGAAAACCTAAGCCTGACCCAATAGGCGAAGCAAGAGGCATAATAGCTGATGCGCCCTCTTCCTCTAATTTTTTTGAAAGAAGTGGATCGTCAGTACAGTATACCATAACTTTGAAACCCTCTTTAACAAGTCGTTTTGTTGATTTAATTGTTTCAATCATATTAGGATATAAAGTTTTCTTGTCACCTAAAACTTCTAATTTTACTAATTTCCATCCACCCATTTCTCTAGCCAGACATAATGTTCTATAAGCCTCTTCTGAAGTGTAACAACCAGCGGTATTAGGTAAAAAAGTTATTTTTTTTGGATCTATATAGTCAGTCAACATAGGTTTTTTTCTATCCATAATGTTAACTCTTCTAACTGCAACAGTAACGATGTCTGCTTTAGACGCTTTTATAGCTTTCGCAGTTTCTAAGAAATTTTTGTATTTCCCGGTACCAACTATTAATCTAGATTTAATTATTTTGTTAGCTACTTTAAAAATATCCTTTTTCATTCTACCCTCCTCCAATAAAATGAACAATCTCTACTTTATCGTCATCTTTTAAATATTTTTTATTATATTTAGCTTTAGGAAGAATATAGCCGTTATACTCAATAGCTATCTTTTTATTATTTAGTTTATGCTTTTTTAGCAAATCAAAAATTGAAGTGTTTGGTTTAATTAAAATTTTTTTTCCATTTAATTGTATTTTTGCCATAATTAAGTTAATCAATGATAATGATTGATAAAATTATAATTCTTAATGGTCCAAATCTCAACCTTTTAGGTGAAAGAGAAAAAAGTCAATATGGAAATTCTACCCTTAAAGATATTGAGGTTTCATGTAAAGAATTTGCAGAAAAAAATGAAATTACTCTTACAATGTATCAGTCAAATATAGAGGGCGAACTGGTTGATAAAATTCAATCTTCAAGAAATGAACAAAATGGATTGATAATTAACGCTGGTGGATACACACATACTTCCGTTGCAATACATGATGCTTTAAAAATTCTTAAAATACCTATAATTGAATTGCATATAAGCAACATATATAATAGAGAAGAATTTAGAAATAAATCTCTGATTAGTAAGGTTGCAAAGGGAATTTTATGTGGATTTGGAGCAGATGGATACATAATGTCACTGAAAGCAATGAAAAAATATTTAAAAAATGAAAATTGATAAAAAATTAATAAAAGAGTTAGTAGAAAATTTAAAAGAATTTAATTTAACAGAACTTGAATATCAAGATGGTCACACCAAAATCAAAGTATCAAAAACAACAAGATCTATTGAACAATCAATAAATAATGCGGTAGTCCCTCCAAATAAAGCTGTGTTAAATACTCCCGATAACAATGAGGGTATAAGAATAAAATCACCAATTATAGGAACCGCATATTTGGCTCCGGAACCTGGTGCAAAAAAATTTGTAAAAGTTGGAGATAAAGTTAAAAAAGGTCAAACAATAATGATTGTTGAAGCTATGAAAACAATGAATCATGTGCCATCTACTAACGATGGAGAGGTAAAAAAAATCTTAGTTGAAGACGGCCAGCCTGTTGAATTTGGCCAAACACTAGTCTTATTAAAATAAAAAAATGTTCAAAAAAGTTTTGATAGCTAATAGAGGTGAAATAGCTGTCAGAGTGATAAGAGCATGCAAAGAATGGGGTATAGGAACCGTTGCAGTTCACTCGGACGTTGACTCTGACTCGATGCATGTCAGGTTAGCTGATGAAAGTGTCTGTATAGGTTCTCACCAACCTCAAAATAGTTATCTTAATATTTCATCAATAATGTCAGCGGTTGATTTGACAGGAGCAGAAGCGATACATCCTGGTTACGGTTTTTTATCAGAAAATGCAAAATTTTCAGAAGTTGTAAATAAACATGGAATTAAGTTTATAGGACCTAGTGCCGATATAATTTCAAAAATGGGTGATAAAATTATTGCCAAAAAAATCGCAAAAAAATATGGATTACCTGTTATAGAGGGATCAGAAGGTGGAGTAAAGTCTTTGTCAGAGGCAAAATCTATATGTAAAGAAATTGGTTATCCAGTATTAATTAAAGCTGCAGGTGGAGGTGGAGGAAAAGGGATGAAAGTAGTTGAAAAAGAAAATCAACTTGAAGAATTATTTTTAACAGCAAAGACAGAAGCAAAAAAATTTTTTAATAACGACGAACTTTATATAGAAAAATATTTTAAAAATCCTAGACATATAGAAGTTCAAATTATGTCTGGTAAAAATAAAACAGTGCATTTAGGAGAGAGAGATTGTTCTGTTCAAAGACGTCATCAAAAATTAATTGAAGAAACTCCAAGCCCCGTTCTCACTGAGGAACAAAGAACTGAGCTACTTGATAAAACAGTTAAAATGGTTCAAAAACTTAATTACGAAGGTGCAGGCACAGTTGAGTTTATTTATGAAAACGGAAAATTTTATTTTTTAGAAATGAACACTAGAGTTCAAGTGGAACATCCTGTAACTGAGGTACAAACTGGAATTGATATTGTGAAAGAACAACTTTGGATAGCCTACACAGGAGATACAGCTTTAGATCAAAAAGATATTATGCCCAGAGGACACTCGATAGAGTGTAGGATTAATGCTGAAAATCCTGCATTAGATTTTCAACCTAGTCCAGGTGTAATAAGTGTCTGTCATCAGCCGTCAGGATTTAGAACTAGGGTTGACGGATCTATATTTCAGGGATGTAAAATTACTCCATATTATGATAGCTTAATCGCGAAAGTGATTTGTAAAGGCAGAAATAGAACTGAAGCTATTCAGCGAACCTTGAGATCTTTAGATGAATTTGTACTGGAAGGCATAACAACTACAATCGACTTACATAAAAAAATTCTAAGACATAAAAAATTTATAAATTCTGACTTTGATACTAATTGGTTGGCAAAAGAGAAATTTTATTAAGCCTTGTAACAATTTAATAATTGCAAATCATAAATTGCATGGTCGAATGGTGTTAGGTGTGGATCAGATGCAAAAGTCCATCCATTAAATATAAATACTTTTTCATTCTCATTTTTTGTTAAGTCTTTTACTTGCATATACGCTACATCGTCCATTTTGTTATTTACTTTTACTTGCCCGCATTTTAAAATTTTTATTTCGAGCGGGCCATATTTTTTCGTTTCATTTATGTTGATTCTAATTTCTATAGATTTAGCAGTAATTTTATCAAGGCCAATTAAAACAGCATGAGGGGATTTTATTAAGTTTTTTCCTTTTTCCTTTTGTTTTAAAACGTCGCTTTCAGTAAAAATTTCATTTTTTTCTTCTATATCTTCAAAGCTTGGCTTAATTTCATTAAGATTTATTAATGGAGTGCTTGTAATCTTATTTTCTGCGTTTAATGAAAAGTGAAAAGATACTGCAATAAAAATTGTTAAATATTTAATTTTACTTCCAAGTCTCATATTTTTTTTTATTCACATTTTTTTTTATTTTAACTGGAGTATATTTTTCTGAGGTCCCAGTTCTATTTTCCATATGATCTTTTTGCCAAGCAAATTTTTTTTCTTCAGTTTGATCTGGAATTTTATCAATTGTATGGTGTATCCATAAGTACCAATCTGAAGTGATTTTGGTTGCCTCAATATTATCAGAATATATTACCCATCTATCATTTTTTTTATTTTTATAATATCTATTACCAAATTTATCTTTACCTACGTATTTTCCAGTAAATAAAGTTTTTAGGAAAGTCCCAAAAGTCTGTTTATTCCACCAAGTAAAAATAATTTTAAAAATCATTTATAGAAATTTTAAATCCACACAATTAACAATTGTATGATAATACAATAGACACTTATCGTATTTAATATATATCTTCAATAAAAGATTCATTTTATATGAAAAAATTCGTAGTAGAAACTTATTATACCTGCACTTTTAAAACAGTTCATAAGCTTAATGATTTAAATGATGCAGAATTATCTAAGATAGATAATAGAACAGACGGAAGCGTAGAAGTTATCGATGTTAAATTAAATAATAGAAAAACAAAGAAAATTGGAGAAAAAGAAAAGACTAATAATATTGATGTAAAAGAAGTTTTGCCAAAAAGCATCAATGATAAAATTAAAAATTCAAAAAAAAATAATTTGGTTGAAAATACCAACAATTTGAAAGTAAAAAATAAAGCTAGGTTCAAAATGCCTGATAGAAGAAAAGGATATATCCAAAAAGCTCAAATTGGGGATCATAAAGTTTATTTACACACTGGAGAGTATGATGATGGAAAAATTGGTGAGATTTTCATAGATACTAACAAAGAGGGTGAACTAGTAAAAGCTATGATGAATAATTTCGCAATCGCAATTTCACTAGGGCTACAGTATGGGGTTCCTTTAGAAGAATATGTAGACGCTTTTATTGATACTAAATTTGAACCTTCTGGCAATGTTTTGGGAAATGATAGAATATTAAGTGCTTCATCAATTTTAGATTACGTGTTTAGGGAATTGGCAATTTCTTATCTTGGCAAAGAAGACTTAGCACACACACCATCTATTGCTAGTTCAAAAAATATAAATAACAATACTAGCGATGATAAATTTTTAAAGATTGTTCAAAACATAACTTCTAAAGGATTTGTAAGAAGTAACTTAGAGGAAAAGTTGGTAGACCTTTCAGATGTAAGAATAAATCTTAAAACAAAAAATTAATTTTTTTTAATATCAACTTTTATTCCTAGCTCTTTCAATTGCAAATTATCAACTTCTGATGGAGCTTGCATTAAAAGGTCCTGAGCGTTTTGGTTCATCGGAAATAATGTGACCTCTCTTATATTTTTTTTATCTGCTAATAACATAACTATTCTATCAATACCTGGGGCTATTCCTCCATGTGGGGGAGCGCCATAACTTAAAGCATTAATCATTCCTTTAAATTTTTCATCAACGTCTTTTTTGCTGTAACCAGCTACTGAAAAAAGTTTATACATTAGGTCTGGTATATGATTTCTAATTGCTCCAGATGACAATTCAATACCATTACATACAATATCATATTGAAATGCTTTTATATCCAAAGGTTGATCAAAATTTAAATCTTTTAAGTTTCCTTGGGGCATAGAAAAAGGATTGTGACTAAAAATAATCTTTTTAGATTTTTCATCTAATTCAAACATTGGATAATCGACGATCCAACAAAAAGCAAATTTATCTTTATCAATTAAATTTAAATCCTCAGCTATTTTATTTCTTGAAATTGATAAGATTTTCTCAACATCTTTTTCTTTTCCACATGCTAAGAAAACACTATCTCCAACCTCTGCATTACAAAATTTCATAATTTCCTTTAAAGAGTTTTCGCTAAAAAATTTTCCTACTGGGCCTTTAGCAGTGATTATTTTATCCTGTTCTATTGTAAAATATGCTAGACCTGAGGCACCTTGTTCTTTTGCCCATTTATCAATATTATCAAAAAAACTTCTTGGTCTGTTTTTTGTATTTTTTGTAACTATTGATCTTACAATAGACCCCTCTTTTACAAGTTTTTTAAAAATATCAAATTTTACATCATCTCTTGTAAAAATTTTTGTAATATCATTTATTATAAGAGGATTTCTTAAATCAGGTTTGTCTGTTCCATATTTGATCATCGATTCTTTATACGATATTCTTGGAAAGATATCTGAAATAATTTTTTTATCTGAAAATCTTTTAAAAACACTTATCATCAATTTTTCGACAACATTAAAGACATCTTCTTGATCAACAAAAGACATTTCTAAATCTAATTGATAAAATTCTCCTGGGCTTCTGTCTGCTCTGGCATCCTCATCCCTGAAACATGGCGCAATTTGAAAATATTTATCAAATCCAGCTACCATTATTAATTGTTTAAATTGTTGTGGTGCTTGTGGAAGAGCATAAAATTTTCCTGGATTCAATCTACTAGGCACTAAAAAGTCTCTAGCTCCCTCTGGACTTGAAGATGTTAAAATTGGTGTTTGGTATTCTAAAAAACCTAATTTATTCATCTCAGATCTTATAAATGAAATAATTTTTGATCTTAAAATAATGTTATTATGCATTTCATCCCTTCTCAAATCTAAAAATCTGTATTTTAACCTTATA
>MDTB01173577.1_pt1 | contig 26845 bp, 28 predicted proteins | sample 811161 | NCBI WGS metagenome assembly MDTB01 (sample SAMN05326650, study PRJNA326480) | marine metagenome | isolation source: seawater | place: Mediterranean Sea | collected 2009 | reverse complement strand
GAAGTAACCTGCGGTCATCGTTCGCCCCGGTGCTGGTACGCGAATGCTGGCATTGCTGACGGTATAAGCAGAGTTTTCTCCAACCTGGGCAGAACAACCGCCGAGATTCACCGATACAAACCACAGTGAGGTTACGACGGACAAATTAACAAGCTTCAATAACATGTGCCCTCCACTCTGTTGGGGCTAGAAATAACAATGGCTGCACGCAATCGAGATTGAGTAAGAAATTCGTTCATACCTTGCTTGAGCAATTGATAGACGTAACGACCCTGCGCGTCGCTGGCAACTGCGATAGTGAAACGACAATTTTGATTAGCGTCGACTTGCGACAGTAAATCGCGTAATCGTCGATAGGTTTGGTCGCTCCGTTGTCTTACGTCGCCCTCAGGAAGCTCAATGCGGACGAATTCTGCATTTGCAAGGAGTTGCAATTGTGTTTCTGCGGGGGCGATGGACGGATGTGACGGATCCAGGCGTCGCGCTTGTGCCAAAGCTGTATTGGCGGCAGCAACGTGTTGCGACGCCAATGCGTCTAACGCCTCAGCAATGTGTTGCTCAAGAATTTGTTCAATGCCTCTTTTAGCGGTCTCGTTAGACGGATCTATTGCCAACATTTGTTGGTAAAGATTTTCTGCGCTGTTAGCAACGGGCAGACTGAAATGCCCCCGTCGCAATGCCTCAACAGCGGCGTATTCTAGATCCAATAAGATATCTTGCTGTTGCGGTGTAAGCGGTTCGGTTGACGGCGCTGGTGTGTTGGTCGCGACGCAAGCACTCAATAAACCCGCCACAATGGCCATTAGTAGTTTGGCAATAAGCGCTGATCCGCGATGGTAGTGGTTGTTTGGTACTTCTATCATGCCGACATCTTGAGCGATAATTACAGGGTGCCGCCGGATCTGGGCTCGATTCTATTGGGAATGTAAATCATATGAAAAAGTTTCGCGAGTGGATCGCGGTGACCAACAGCGCGATTGGCGGCTGTAGCTACAGGCGGGTTTTGGTGCTGCTCACAGTGCTGCTATGCAGCGGTTTCAGCGCCTCGGTTAGTGGCCAAGATAATTTGCTTGGAACCGGTTCTGCACTCCAAGAACCCGAGTTTCTTCGGGTGGACCAAGCGTTTGCCCTGAATACTGATGTTGATGTAGCTGGTGCAGCGCGGTTCAGTTGGACTGTTGCGCAAGGCTATTACCTGTATCGCCAACAGTTCCTTGTGCGCGTAGATGGCGAAGAGCTGCAAGGGTTTGGACTGCCGGCGGGTAAGGCCAAGTTCGATGAGTTCTTTGGCGATGTCGAGGTCTACTACCAATTCGTAGATTTAACCTTGCCCGAGGATTGGACGTTGAGCGAAGGTGCGCAACTGACGGTTGGTTATCAGGGCTGTGCTGACCTCGGCTTGTGCTATCCGCCTGAGCGCAGACACTTTGTCTACAGTGGCGGTAGTTTGCAGCCTACGTCTGTTGGTTATGTGGCGCCAACGGATGCTAGCCCGCCAGTCCCAGTTGTAGGTGAAGACCGCGCGCTTGCGAATGTCTTGGCGAACGCCAGTGTGTTCACGGTATTGGCGGTGTTTTTTGTCGCTGGTGTGGGTTTAACCTTTACGCCTTGCGTGTTTCCGATGTTGCCGATTCTGTCCAGCATCATTGTCGGTCAGGGCCAAGGCTTGGCAAAGCGGCGCGCGCTGTCGCTGTCGTCAGCCTATGTTCTGGGCATGGCGATGACCTTCGCCAGTGTTGGGTTGTTGGTGGGGTTGTTTGGAGCGGAATTGAACCTCCAGGCGAAATTGCAATCACCGCCGGTGCTGATCTTCTCAGCGCTCATTTTTGTGTTGCTGGCGGGTGCTATGTTTGGTTTTTACGAGCTTGCGTTGCCACAACGACTGCAGCAGTGGCTTGACGACCGGGCCCGAGCGCAACAATCAAAAGTGGCCCAAGGTAGCAGCCATCGCTCGGTGTTCGTCATGGGCGCGCTATCTAGTCTGGTGGTGTCGCCGTGTATCACCCCGCCGTTGGCGGGAGCGCTAATCTACCTGTCAAACACCGGGGATGTTGCGCTTGGCGGCAGTGCGTTATTTTTCTTAGCGTTAGGCATGGGTGTCCCGCTGATGATCGTTGGCGGCAGCGGCGGCCATTGGCTACCCCGAGCCGGGGGTTGGATGGATACCGTTAAAGCCGCGTTCGGTGTCGGTTTATTAGGTGTGGCGATCTGGCTGTTGGCGCGGCTAATACCGGCGCCGGTAGTGCTGTTGTTGTGGGGCACGCTGTTGATTGGCAGCGGCGTGTACTTGGGCGCGCTGGTGTTCAGCGGCGCACAGCAGGTTAATCGTGGTATGCAGGCGCTTGGCATTGTTGCGCTGGTCTGGGGTGTGATGTGCGTTATCGGTGCTGGTGCGGGGGGGCGTGACCCACTGCAACCGCTAGGCGGCATTGGCGGCACAGTGGTTTCGGCAGACGCACCAATGCAGCTAGGTTGGCAGCCGGTTAAGAGCTTGGCAGATGTACAACAGCAAATCCTCAACAGTGACAGGCCAGTGTTGCTGGATGTATACGCCGACTGGTGTGTCTCATGCAAAGCGATGGAAGAAGAGGTATTCCCCGCGGTCACGGTGGCACCACTGCTGCAGCAGTTCAGACTGCTGCGAGCCGACGTCACGGCGAATGACGCAACAGATCAAGAATTGTTGAAGCACTACGGCTTGTTTGGACCGCCGAGCTTGGTGTTTTTTACTGAAGATAGCAGCGAGATCGAAGAATTTCGTCTTCAGGGAGAAGTGCCGGAACAGCAGTTAAGCCCACATTTGACTGCTGTTTTGGACTATTTTAGTGAAACATAAGAAATTAAAATCGGCTAAAATGCTCATAAAATCGCGAAAAAGAACATAAGATCGGCTAAATTAAAAAAATAGATTGGGCAAGCAGAAATGGAAGAAAGTGCACGTAAATTGTTGTTGCTGAATGGGCCTAATCTGAACCTGCTAGGAACAAGGGAACCCGATGTTTACGGTCAACAAACGTTGCCGCAAATTGAGCAACAATTGATTGCACAGGCTCAAGCTGCAGGCGCTGAATTGGCTGCTTTGCAAAGCAACGCGGAACATGAGCTGGTCGATGCTGTGCAAGCGGCGGAGGCAGATGGGGTGGAATTCATTCTGATAAACCCTGGAGCCTTTACACACACCAGTATTGCCTTAAGAGACGCATTCTTGGGTGTTGGAATACCCTTTATCGAAGTGCATTTGTCTAACGTTTACCAACGCGAAGAGTTTCGGCAGGTATCGTTCTTCAGTGACATCGCTGAAGGAGTCATTGTGGGCTTGGGCGCTCAGGGTTACACCTTAGCGCTCAGTGCGGCACTGGAGTACTTGCAGAGTCGGGAGGTTTGATGGACTTACGGAAAGTAAAAAAGCTAATCGAACTGGCCGAGGAGGCTGGTCTTGCTGAACTGGAGGTTACCAGTGGTGACGAATCGGTCCGCATTGCCAGGGCTGGCGCCACACCTCAAGCGGTGATTGCAGATGCAGTTGTCGCGCCCAGCACGAAACCAGCGGCTGCAAGCGCCGGTGGTGGAGTAACGCCAGTGGTTGCAGCAACAACTGTTGTGCCAACGCCTATGGCCGGTACGTTTTACCACGCGCCAAATCCCGAGGCAGCGCCCTTTGTGCAGGTTGGTGACGCAGTTCAGCTTGGCGACGTGCTGTGTATTGTCGAAAGCATGAAGATGATGCACGAAATCAAAGCGCCCAGTGCGGGTACGGTGACCGCAGTGCTGGTAGCAAATGGCCAACCAATTAGCACTGGTGATGGTTTGTTTGAACTTTCGTGAGTTGGATTCAACTGCGTTGGCAATTGCGCTCAGAACAAGTGGCAAGCGCAGAGTCCCTGCTCAGTGATCATGGTGCGGTAGCCTTAGTGTTGGAAAGCCTGGCCGACGAGGTCGTGCTGGAGCCAGACCCTGGCGCGACGCCGATGTGGACCGAGGTGTATCTAAAAGCATTTTTTTCGTTGGACTTAGATGTGGCGGCATTGGGGTTGGCTCTCAGATCCCATGACCCTGATGTGCATGATCATTGTGAATTCGACTTTGTGGCCGAGCAGGATTGGCAAACGGCGCTACAGCAGCATGCGCTGCCGCAAGAGTTTGCTGGTCGCCTGCGGCTGCTGCCGAAGTCTGCTGTTGACGATGCGGAACCCAGCGACGCCGCGTGCCTGTACCTGGATCCGGGGTTGGCGTTTGGCAGCGGCAGCCACCCGACGACACGCATGTGTGTTAGTTGGATGGCAAGAGAGGTACAAGCGGGCCAACACGTTTTGGATTTTGGCTGTGGTTCAGGGATTCTTGCCATCGCAGCGGTGCTGATGGGGGCTACCGCAGTAGGGGTGGATCACGACGAGCAAGCGGTGTTGGCAACGACAGACAATGCGCATTTCAATGGCATTGACGCTACCCGGTTAAAAGTTGTCAGCTTAGCCGAGTGGCAGAGGCAGTTGCAGCCGGGCGAGAGCTTCGATGTTGTCGCAGCCAATATTCTTGCCGGCCCGTTGCAACAGCTCGCACAGCACTTTTGTGCGTTGCTAGCTCCCCAAGGGCACGTTGTACTCTCTGGAATACTGCCTGAGCAATGCAGCGAAGTAATGTTGGCTTATCCACAGATTGATTTTGTTGAGCCGGTCATTGAAGATGGTTGGGCCTGCTTGATTGGGGTAAAGCGTCGCTAAAGGCGTAACAGTTGGCAAAAACCTGCTTTGGTTTGAAAAACATATTGCAAAGGGAGATTCAAATGATCGGATACATCACTATAGGTGTGAGTGACATAGATAAGGCGAGCAGTTTTTACGACGACTTGCTCGCCGAAGTTGGCGCCAAGCAACTGTTTGGACAAGATCGGATCAAATTTTACGGCACAGGCCCTGGCGCGCCGATGCTAGCGATTTGCATACCATATGACGAGCAAACGCCGCAACACGGTAACGGTAATATGATTGCGATACCCGGCGGCGATCGCGCTGGCGTAGATCGGTTATATGCAAAGGCGATGGAGTTGGGCGCTAGCGACGAAGGTGACCCTGGCGAGCGCCTGCCGATATTCTACGGCGCGTATGTGCGTGATCCGGACGGCAATAAATTGTGTTTTTATGAAATGAAGATGTAGTTCGACAGCGCGAGTAGCTGTCGGTTTAGTAGCGAGGGCGGTATCATACCGCCCTCTTTTTTTTGCCCCGTTTTATGTCTGACGCAGTTCTCTCCTCAGCATTGGATCTAGGCTCGGTGCAGTTACGCAATCGCGTCGCGTTAGCGCCCATGGCTGGGCTGACCGACGTACCGTTCCGCACCATGGCTTGGCGCTTTGGCGCCGGTCATATGGTCAGCGAAATGGTTGCCTCTAAACTCGAACTCTGGAACACGCAAAAGAGCCAACTGCGACGTATTGCAGTGGCTGGCGGCGCCCCGATGGCGGTGCAGATGGCGGGTAACGACCCGGGTGTCATGGCAGAAACTGCGCGGCGTCTTAGCGGTGAGGGCGCTGCCCTCATCGACATCAATTTCGGTTGTCCGGCGAAAAAGGTATGTCGTCGTGCGGCGGGGTCGGCGCTGTTGGCTGACCTCGAGCGGATTACTGCCATAGTGGAGGCGGTGGTAAGTGCCGTAGCAGTGCCAGTTACGGTAAAGACGCGCACGGGGTTAGACATTGATGACGAATATGGTGTGGATGCGGCTGTGGCCGCAGAACAGGCCGGCGCAACAATGGTAGTGATTCACGGCCGCAGTCGCGCGTGCAGATTTGTTGGGCCGGTGCGCTTCAAACCGGTCGCAAACGCCACCCAACGGTTAAAAATTCCGCTACTGGTTAATGGCGACATTACGGATAAACAAACTGCCACAGTTGCGGTAACGCAAACCGCTGCCGATGGCGTGATGATCGGTCGTGGCGCGATTGGGCAACCCTGGCTTTTTCAGGTACTAACAGGTGGCGAGATGCCCAGCGTCAGAGAGCGCTTATGCGTAATGGGCGAGCACTTGCAACATATGCATCAGTTTTACGGACTGCAACAGGGCGTGCGTATTGCACGCAAACATATTCAGGCCTACCTACAAACATTAGGCGTAGCGCAACTGATTCCGCAATTTATGAGCTTGGACACGGCATTCGAGCAATTGACCTGGCTGAACGCGCTCACCGAGTGTCGGATCAAGAGCCTGCAACAACAGGCTTTGGCGACACCTCAGATGGCGGCAAATTCAGCATATCGATAGGAGACTCGCATGCCATTGCAGATTCGTAGGGCGTTGATCAGTGTTTCAAACAAAAGTGGCATAGAAGAGTTCGCCCGCGCCCTGGTAGCAGCTGGTGTGGACATTCTCTCTACGGGGGGCACGTACAAAACGTTGCTGCAAGCTGGTATTGCTGTGACGGAAGTCGCCGACCATACGGGGTCGCCGGAAATCATGGACGGCCGCGTTAAAACCCTACATCCCAAAATCCATGGCGGCATTTTGGCCCGCCGCGGTACCGACGACGCAGTGCTCGCAGAACAGGGAATAGCGCCTATCGATTTGGTGGTGGTGAACCTGTATCCATTCGCCGAGACCATTGCGCGTAAAGATTGCACTGACGAATTGGCGATCGAGAACATCGACATTGGTGGTCCCACTATGGTGCGCGCTGCGGCGAAAAACCACACCGACGTTTTAGTCGTGGTGCAACCGCAAGACTACCCGCTGGTATTACGCAGAGTTGCCGACAACAGTATCGATTACGCTATGCGTCGTGGGTTTGCGTTGCAGGCATTCCGTCATACCGCTCAGTACGATGCTACGGTGGCAGGCTATCTTGGCGCAGCCGAGACTCTACCAGATTCGTTAACGCTCACTTTTAACAAGATTGATGACATGCGCTATGGTGAAAATCCGCACCAGCGTGCCGGGTTTTATCGGGAGGTAGCGGGAGCCGGTAGCGTTAGTGATACAGCGGGAACCATCGCGGGATACCAGCAGTTACAGGGCAAAGCGTTGTCCTACAATAATATTGCGGATACCGACGCCGCCCTGGAGTGCGTAGCAGCCTTCAGTGAGCCAGCTTGCGTTATTGTGAAACACGCTAATCCATGCGGCGTGGGCCTGGGTGACAATCTGTTGCAGGCGTATGAAAAAGCGTTTGCTACCGATCCTACGTCGGCGTTTGGCGGCATTATTGCGTTCAATCGAGTTCTTGATGCCGAGGTGTTAGAAGTGATTCTCGAGCGGCAATTTGTTGAGGTGGTCATTGCGCCAAGTGTTGAGCCTGCAGCTCTGCAGGCAGCACAACAGAAAAAGAATGTGCGTCTGCTCAGTTGCGGCGAACGTAGCGAGGGCAAGCGCGGTATGGAGTACAAGCGCGTGGGCGGCGGCTTACTGCTGCAAGATGCAGATGAGCTGTGCCTTGATGAGTCGGCATTGCGAGTGGTCAGCAAAACACAGCCGACAGCCCTCCAGATGGCAGATTTGCACTTTGCCTGGAAAGTCGCTTGGTTTACTAAATCCAATGCCATTGTTTACGCCAGGGACGCGCAAACTATTGGTGTAGGAGCGGGTCAAATGAGCCGTGTGATCAGCGCGAAGATAGCTGGGTTAAAAGCGGCAGAAGAAGGACTGACAGTGCCTGGTGCGGTGATGGCGTCGGATGCCTTTTTTCCATTCCGAGATGGTATTGATGCAGCAGCGGAAGCTGGTATCAGCGCGGTGATTCAGCCCGGTGGGTCTGTGCGTGACGATGAAGTGATTGCTGCCGCAGATGAGCACGGTTTGGCTATGGTGTTTACCGGAATTCGACACTTTCGCCATTGATACGACGAATGAATAACCATACAAATCTGTGGGTGCAGCAATGAAAGTATTGGTGATTGGCAGCGGTGGCCGCGAACACGCGTTGGCGTGGAAACTAAAACAGAGTGCTGGAGTTGAAGAAGTTTTAGTGGCACCAGGTAATGCGGGCACTGAGAGGGAGTTGGGTCTTCGCAATGTCGATGTGGCTGCAGACGATTCCGCTGGGCTGCTGACGCTGGCCCAGGACGAAGCGGTTGGCTTTACCTTGGTTGGTCCGGAAGTGCCGTTAGTGGCGGGCATAGTCGACGACTTTGCCGCGGCGGGCCTGGAGTGCTTCGGTCCGAGCAAGGCAGCTGCCCAACTGGAAGGCTCGAAAGCCTTCAGTAAGGCGTTTTTACAGCGGCACAAAATACCCACAGCGGCTCATCAAACCTTTACTGACGTGACGGCAGCCAGTGATTATGTGCGCGCCAAAGGCGCGCCGATTGTCATCAAGGCCGACGGTTTGGCTGCAGGCAAAGGTGTTGTGGTGGCTACCGATGAGGCGGAAGCCTTAGCTGCAGTGGGCGATATGCTGGCCGGCAACGCGTTTGGTGAAGCCGGTCATAAAGTCGTTATTGAAGAGTTTTTGCAGGGCGAAGAAGCCAGCTTTATCTGCCTTTGCGACGGTACCCGAGCCATCCCATTCGCTTCGTCACAAGATCACAAAGCACGCGACGATGGCGACAATGGACCAAATACTGGCGGCATGGGTGCTTATTCTCCAGCGCCGGTGGTAACCCCAGAAGTGCATCAGCGGGTCATGCAGGACGTCATTGAACCGACACTCGCAGGCATGGCGCAAGACGGTATGCCGTACGTAGGCTTCTTGTACGCGGGCCTTATGATCGATGCGGACGGCCAACCGAAAGTGATTGAATTCAATTGCCGATTTGGCGATCCAGAAGCACAACCGGTGATGATGCGTTTGCAGTCGGATCTGCTGCAGGCTTGTCAAGCTGCGGTAGCAGGTAGGCTGGCAGATACACGTCTTCAGTTTGATCCCAGGGTAGCCCTCGGAGTGGTGATGGCTGCTGGCGGTTACCCACAAAACTACGATTGCGGTGACGCTATTGCAGGCCTTGATAAAGAGTTGGCTGACACCAAAGTGTTTCATGCCGGTACACGCGCAAAGGGCGATGCTGTGGTGACAGATGGTGGTCGAGTGCTGTGTGTGGTGGGGTTGGGAGACGATGTGGCGTTAGCCCAGGCGCGCGCCTACGAGCGCATTGATTTGATCGGCTGGCGGAACCGATATTTTCGCAAAGACATTGGCCACCGCGCGATTAACAGAGATTAGGCGGCACAACGCAAAGGACAAACTATGGGTTTGGATACTCGCAATAGCACTGACGTTATGGATCAGCTAATTAACGGTTTTGACCGCGCATTGAAAACGCTTACGGGCGGTCGTCAGGCGAACCGCGAGAACCCGGCACAACATGAGGTAGAAGCTGATCTGAGCAGTTCTGAAAAGGCTCATGTTGGCGGTTTGATGCGGGTTAACCACACTGGTGAAATTTGCGCTCAGGCGCTGTACGAAGGCCAAGCACTCGCCGCAAAAGACTCGCGCGCTAAACAGTCTTTGTTAGAGGCTGCAGCTGAGGAGCAAGATCATTTGAGTTGGTGCGCGCAGCGGCTTGAAGAATTAGACGAGCGGCCCAGTGTTTTTGATCCCTTGTTTTACGGTGCATCGCTCGTACTTGGTGTTGGGGCAGGTTTGCTAGGCGATCGCGTCAGTTTGGGGTTCGTTGAGGCTACTGAAAGCCAGGTTGTGAAGCATTTAGATGAACACCTTCAGTCTATTCCAGAGACCGATGCCAAGACTCGCGCAATCTTGCACGCCATGCGCAAAGACGAGGCGCGGCACGGTGCTCATGCCATAGAGATGGGCGGCGAAGCTTTTGCGCCATCGGTCAAGAGAGCGATGAGCGTATTAGCTAAGGTAATGACCCGCACCAGTTACCGTTTATAGCATCCGCGTAAACAACCGTTTAAGACGCAAATTCTACCGTTCGTCTCCTGCTGCACAATGGGTGTTCGTGCAGATCTAGCATCAAAGCCTAGGGAAGGAGTTGAGGCTCTGTTATGGCGCAAGAACGCCAACAAAGATTAAGTAACCTCGGCGTTTCGAAACAAGCCAAACGCCCACAACAGAACACGTCGTCGCAGCCAGGTTCTGGCGATATTGTATTGGCATGGAACGCCGCCGCCGTCGCAAGTGCGTTTAGTCCCTCAGAGCATGGCCAGCAATCCGAGTATGGTGGGCAACTTTTTGATGAGCTCACCGGAGCGGTAGAAGAACCCAATCTGCAGTGTGAGCGCTACGCCCAGATGATTCCGGGGGAGCGTCTAGAGCCCACTGAGCCACACCTGCGGGCGTACATCGCCGAATCGAATTTACGTAAATTCAAATCTCAGAGCATTATCCTCTTCGGCGGTGAGAGCTGCGATTCAATATTTCTGCTGCTGCGTGGCATGGTTTCTGTACATATAGATGGCGTCGCCGATCGAGAAATTATTGTCGACTATCTGCCGTAGGGAGAATTTTTTGGCGAACTGCCAATGTTTTTGGACAGTCGGCAACGCAGCGCTGCGATCAAGGCCAAGTTCGATTGTGAGGTGGCAGAGCTGTCATATTCGCGTTTTCGATTGCTGTCTCAAGCGTATCCAGATTTAGTATTCGAAGTGGCGAAGCAAATGGCCAATCGACTTGTGCGCACCACGCAAAAGGTTAGCGACCTCGCGTTTCTTGACGTCACCGGTCGAGTAGCGCGAACCCTTATGGAGTTATCCAAGCAGCCCGATGCGGTAACGCACCCGCTTGGCATGCAGATTAAAATAACCCGTCAGGAATTGGGCAACATTGTCGGTTGTTCCAGAGAAATGGCTGGTCGAGTGATTCGGTCCTTATCCACAGAAGGGCTCATTTCGGTGCGTGGCAAGACCATGGTTGTCCACGGCACGCGCTGAGCCATGCGAGAGCCCGCCTAGCTAAAAAGTTCAGACAGCGCCTGTCCTGGATCGTCAGCGCGCATAAAAGCCTCACCCACCAAGAAGCAGTGCACGTCGTGCTGCTGCATGAGTTGTACATCTGCCGCACTGCGAATGCCGCTTTCGGTGACGACTGTGACATCACGAGGAATGCGCGGCAGCAGGTCGATGGTGTTTTGTAGATCTGTGGCGAACGTTTTTAAGTTGCGGTTGTTAATGCCGATAAGCGTAGGTTCTAGACTCATAGCGACACTAAGCTCTTGCGCATCGTGCACTTCGATCAGCACGTCTAACTCTAGGCTTTGCGCCAATTGGTTTAAGTGCGTCAGGTCTGCCACGTCGAGAGCGCTGACAATAAGCAAGATGCAGTCGGCGCCCATAGCCCGGGCCTCGTACACCTGATACTCGTCAAGCGTGAAGTCTTTGCGCAGCAGCGGTAGTGCGACGGCGTCACGCACTTGCATAAGATAATCGTCGTGGCCTTGGAAATACTGCTCGTCAGTTAGCACAGACAAACAGGTTGCGCCGGCAGCGGCGTAGCTCATGGCTATTTTTTTAGGTTCAAAGTTCGCGCGGATAATGCCTTTGCTCGGCGACGCCTTTTTTATTTCTGCAATGATGCCGTTTTGGCGGTCATGGGCGCGTGTCTGCAACGCCGCAACAAAGCCCCGCGGCCGAGGCATCAAAGAGGCACTTTGCTGCAACTCAGATAAGGGTCGTTGCGCACTGCGCTGAGCGATTTCCTGGCGTTTGGTCGCCAGGATCTGTTCCAGAATATTACTCATGGGGTGCCTGCGCTGTTGCTTGTGTCAGCACTCTCTGCTGCCATCAACGAACTAATACGAGCCAGTTCCGCCAAGCGTTCTTTGGCTTGCCCCGAAGCGATTGCGTCTTGGGCCATAACGACGCCGTCGTGCAAGCTGTCGGCGATTCCGCAGACGTAAATTGCGGCACCGGCGTTGAGGCTGACAATGTCGGCTGCCGCGCTGGTTTCGTCGCTGAGGGCTTGTTTTACCAGTTGCAAACTTTGTTCGCTCGATTGCGCTTCAAGCGCTGCTAGAGCCGCTGAGCTGTGATTCGAGATCGGGAAATCCTTGGGCCTGAGGGTATAGGTGTTGATAGTGCCATCCTTTAGCTCGACCACCTGGGTGTTCGCGTCCAGGCGAATTTCATCAAGGCCATCGCTGTGCACGATCATGGCGTGTTGTGTGTCCAATAGCGCCAATACTTCGGCCATTTTGTACTGCCAGTCGGGGCTAAATACCCCGATGACCTGACAGCGGGCGCCTGCCGGATTAGTCATTGGGCCGAGCACATTCATCATGGTCCTAATACCTATTTCCTGGCGCACCGGCCCGGCAAAGCGCATGGCGCTGTGATGAGCTTGAGCGAATAAAAATCCGACGCCGACATCGCGAATACAGGTCGCGATTTGCTCTGGGGTTAGGGCCAAACTGACCCCGGCAGCCTCTAGCAAGTCGGCACTGCCGCTGAAGCTAGTCATTTTGCGATTGCCGTGTTTGGCAACGTGAGCGCCTGCGGCAGCAGCCACGAAAGCCGCAGCGGTAGATATGTTGAACAGTTTGGCACCGCTGCCACCGGTGCCGCAGGTGTCGACCAAGTGTGGGACGTCTACCAAAACTTTAGTCGACAGCGCACGCATGGTCAGCGCTGCGCCGGCGATTTCCGCTGCGCTCTCACCTTTCACCCGCAGCGCTGCGAGCAAGGCGCCAATCTGCGCAGCTGTTGCTTCGCCTGACATAATGCTGTGGAACACAGCAGCGGCATCACTTTGACTAAGGTGGTTACCCTCAACAATTGCTGTCAGTGCTGCTGGAATGTCCATGCTCAAATTCTCTGATGATTAAGTGGCTTGTAAAAAGTTTTGCAACAACGCGTGACCCTGTTCGCTCAGAATAGATTCAGGGTGAAACTGCACACCCTCAATGGGGTACTCGCGGTGTCGCAGTCCCATAATCTCGTCGACTTGGCCGTCATTTTCGGTCCAAGCAGTCACCTCTAAACAATCGGGCAAACTGGTTTGATCAACAACCAGGGAGTGATAACGAGTTGCTGTGAAAGGCGTCGTCAAGCCTCTGAATACACCGGTTTGCCTGTGCTGAATGGCAGATGTTTTGCCGTGCATGACTTCTTTCGCGCGAATCACTTGGCCACCGAACACCTGGCCAATGCTCTGATGACCAAGGCAGATACCAAGAATCGGTATTGAGTTGCCAAAATTTTTGATACACGCCATAGAAATACCAGCTTCGTTTGGCGTGCATGGGCCCGGAGAAACGACGATTTTTTGTGGGTTCAATTTGGCAATGTCGTCCAGGTCAACTTCGTCGTTGCGGCGTACTTCGATCTGCGCGCCCAACTCGAGCAAATACTGCACCACGTTGTAGGTGAACGAATCGTAGTTGTCGATCATTAGAATCATCGTAACGCCCTATGCTTCGCTATTGAGTTGGATCAACCAATTGGTTTTCAGCTAAAGCCGCTGCGCGAAAAATAGCGCGGCCCTTGTTAAGACTCTCTTTCCACTCTAGGCGCGGTACTGAGTCATGCACTATGCCGCCGCCAGCCTGGATATACAGTTTGCCGTCTTTGATCACGGCGGTGCGAATGGCGATTGCAGTGTCCATGTTGCCATTCCAGGCCAAATAGCCCACAGCACCGCCATAAATGCCACGCTTCACTGGCTCTAATTCATCGATAATTTCCATTGCCCTAACTTTGGGTGCGCCTGATAGCGTGCCAACTGGCAGAGTGGCGCGTAATACATCCATGGCTGTTTTGCCGGCTTGCAGCTTGCCTTCCACGTTAGATGAGAGATGCATGACGTGAGAGTAGCGTTCGATAACGAATTGTTCAGTTACGGTGACTGAACCCGCAGCGGATACTCGACCCACATCATTACGGCCAAGGTCGATCAGCATCAGGTGCTCAGCCAGTTCTTTTGGATCTGCTTTCAGCTCTGCCTCAAGCGCCTGATCCTCAGCTTCGTCGTGGCCGCGCCGTCGCGTGCCGGCTAACGGCCGGTTAGTAATCACACCGTTTTCCAGTCGCGCCAAAATTTCCGGGGAAGAACTCACGATTTGAAATTCTTCGAGATTCATAAAGTACATATACGGCGACGGGTTAAGGCTGCGCAGAGCGCGATACAGATTTACTGCAGGCGCTTGAAAAGGAATGGACATTCGTTGTGCCAGCACCACTTGCATTACATCGCCTGCGCAGGTGTATTCGCGGATTTTCTCTACTGCCTGTTGAAACGCCGCTTCACCAAATTCTGAAACAAAGTCGCTTTCCTCTATGTGCTTGTTGGCGCTGCCACCTGCCAAGCCCTGCACCGGTAGATGGAGTAGATCAGCACGTTCTCGCAAGCGTTTTTGCATGGCCTCGGCGGCGCCTTGCTGCTCCGGATCCACTAAACCGATTAATTGCATGCGCCCGCGTATGTTGTCAAAAACCACAACTTCTTCGCTGACCATGAGCAATATATCTGGCGTGTTAAGAGTATCTTGGGGGGCGCTCTTGGCCAGTCTTTGCTCAACATAGCGCACGGTGTCGTAACCGAAGTAGCCGACCAAGCCGCCGAAGAACCTTGGCAGATCCGCAACGACTTCCACATCAAAACGCTGTTGGAATCTTTCGACGAAGGTCAGAGGATCGTCGGTGCGAATCGATTCGGTGATTTCGCCATCATGGATGACCTCTACCAAATCGCCGCTGATTTTGATGATCGTACGCGCAGGTAGTCCGATGATTGAGTAGCGTCCCCATTTGCCGCCATCGTCGCCGGCATTTTGTGCCGACTCTAATAGGTAGGAATAAGGCCCGTTGGCGAGTTTAAGATACACCGAAAGTGGGGTGTCGAGATCAGCCAGAGTCTCGTAAACAACAGGAACGCGTTTATAAGTGGGCAATGTGAGAGTCATAGCAGGCCTGTAAGCAAAAAATAAAGCGGAGGGTCAAAAATTGGCGAGTACAATTATTGGCGTCGCCAACACTCCCATGAGCGGATGCTCATTTTTGCCAACGTTGTCAGGCCGAACATATGCATTCCAAGAGGCTCAAGAACTGAGTGAGCGAAGGCTACCACGCATGTTTTGCGATGTGGAGTAAGTAGCGGCGTATCGGTTAGGTCGAGGAGAGCGAAGCTAGATCGGCAAGTCAGCAAAACTTACGATGACGTAATCGGCTTGCAGCGTCGTAACGTCAACGCCGTGGTTGTAACCATCTTGCAGGCAAGCGACGTCAACCTTGGCGGCTTTTGCTGCCAATACATCGGTCTCAGAATCGCCGACCATTAATACCTGTTCGGGTGCGAGATTGAATCGCTCAAGACACAGATTAATCGGTGCTGCAGCAGGCTTCGGTTGCGCTGCCGTGTCGCCACAAACGACCAATTCGAAGTAGTCGTACAAACCGATCTGTTGCAGTAAGGGCTCGCTCAATTCTGTTAGTTTGTTGGTGACGACTGCCAGTCGGGCGCCCCGATCTTGTAACACCTGCAGCGTTTCGCGAACCCGAGGATAGATTACGCTGTGTACCGCAAGGTTTGCGCTGTAGTAGTCGAGAAATGGCGCGATCAATTCGTCGATAACGGCGTCGCTACTCGGTTGTTGGTGATGTTGTAGGGCTTGCTTGATCAGTGTGCGGGAGCCGTGCCCAATCCAGTGCCGAGTCAGAGTTTGAGCAACCGGCGCCAAGTTGGCTGTGGCGAGGGCATGATTTAAGGCTGCATCGATGTCGGGTGCGCTGTCGATCAAGGTGCCATCTAAATCGAACAAGTAAGCTGTATAACGGCTATGCGTCATGGTCAGGCGATATTTCGACGTAGTGCGCTGATGACCTCTGCGTAGTCGCTGTGGCCGAAGATAGCGGTACCAGCGACAAACGCGTCAGCGCCTGCGGCTGCGGCGTCACCTATGTTTTCGGGTTTTATGCCACCGTCAATCTGTAAGCGAATATTTCGTCCGCTGACCTCAATCATCTCTCGGGCTTGACGCAGTTTGTCCAGACTACTTGGAATGAACGACTGGCCGCCAAAACCTGGATTTACCGACATGATCAGTACTAGGTCGACGAGGTCGACCACCTCGGACAACACTTCGAGTGGCGTCGCTGGATTGAACACAATGCCAGCCTTTGCGCCGCCTTCGCGAATTTGGCTCAAGCTGCGGTGCAAGTGCTCGGTAGATTCCGGATGAATGGTCACGTAATCCGCTCCCGCCTCGACGAAGTCGCCAATGAGTCGGTCAACTGGTTTGACCATTAAATGGGCGTCAATCGTGCAGTCAAAGCCGGCTTTGCGGAGCGAGCTTAAAACTAGGGGTCCAACGGATAAGTTTGGGACGTAGTGATTGTCCATTACGTCAAAGTGGATGGTGTCAGCGCCGGCGTCGAGCACGGCTTGAACTTCTGTGCCGAGACGGGTGAAGTCAGCGGCGAGGATTGAGGGACAAATCCAATGATTCATAGCAACACGACACTCCACATGAGAAGCGACAGTTTAACTGACCTGAGCAGGCAACTGGTGGCCTATTTCAGATGCCAACATCGCGCACCGCAGCGTACTCGTCCAAAGTGCCGATATCAGTCCACAGGCCGTGATGGATCTGTGCGCTCAACTGGCCGGTCGCCAAGGCCTTGAAATACAGCTCCCGCAGCGAGAACGGACCGGCGCGAGCGCCGACAAATAAATCTGCATGCAGCAGAGCAATACCGCAATAGACCCAGTCACCGCCGCGACGTATTACTCGGCCATCCGCGAAAGCAAAGTCGCCGACATCGCGATTTGCTGGCTTCGCCGTTAACACGAGATGAGCCAGGCTTGTGGGGTCTAGTCGCTGAGGCAAGGTGGCGAATTCGAAGTCAGTAAGAATATCGCCATTGAGTAACATAAAAGGCTCGTTACCCAGCAGGGGCAGTGCTTTAACAATACCGCCACCGGTATCCAGCAGTGTCGACTCGCGGCTATAACGAATATCAACGCCGAGCTCATGGCCGTTCCCGAGCACGGCCTCAATTTGCTCGCCGAGGTGATAAAGATTGATCACTAAGTCGGTAACACCAGCGGCTCGTAGTTGCCTCACCTGCCTGACTAGCAGAGGCTCGCCGGCAATCGGTAATAAAGGTTTCGGTGTGTCGTCTGTCAGCGGCGCCAAACGGCGGCCCTGACCGGCAGCGAGGATCATGGCTTTCATAACAGCGTCGCCAGTTTATCGGTTAGCGGCTGGTGTATGGCGTTAAGCAAATGACTGAGAGACTCTGTTTCCGGGTAGCGCCGAGCTAACATCAGCAGATTTTGCAGCACCGGTGGTAACCAAACCAAGTGGCTGCTCTTGCCGTCTCGGAGGTGCAGACGCGCGAATATCCCCAGGGCTTTTACTTGACGTTGAATCGCCGTGAGGTCAAACGCGCGTTTCACAGCAATAAACTCTGCGGCGTCAAAGTGCGGCGAATGTTGCAAAAACAACTGTAGATAATGGTCGATCTTTGATTCGTCATGCCGGTAATAGCAGTCTCGCAGCAGGGACGCGATGTCGTACAAACTCGGCCCGATTAACGCGTCTTGAAAATCTACCACTCCCAGTTGGTTATCGTTGAAGAGCAGATTGCGACAATGGAAATCTCGGTGCACGCAGACTTGGGGTTGCGCCAGCATGGTGTCGATGCAGAGGCTTTTTGCAGTGCGAAGAACGTCAGCACCAGCTGCGGCCAAGGTCGCTCCTTTTCGTCCCATAAGATCGAGCAGCAGCCATTGCTCAAAAAGATCGAACTCCATGCTCAACCTAGCTTGGTCGTACTCGGGGATATGCCGTGAGCGAACTGTTTGCAGTTTGCTGATTGCTGTAACGGCGGCGGTCAGTGCAGCGCTCTCTATGTTGGTATTGTAAGTCTGGGCTAATTCAGTGGCCCCCAGGTCTGTCATTAACACAAAGCCGCGCTCGAGATCGCTGGCTATGATGCGTGGCACGGGAATGTCATGGTGGGCAAAAACTTCGGCCAAGATGACAAATTGGTCGTTGTGCTCTAACTCAGGCGGGCTGTTCATAGCTACCCAACTACGCGTTGGTGGACCGGCAGATTGCACGCGGAAAAAACGCCTATGGCTAGCCTCAACAGCGAGGGCTAGGATCGACGGAGCATTGGTTTGCGTCGTTTCGGCGCACCAAGCGAAAAATGTGGCGTCGTCTTGCATGGTTGGATTATAGAGGGCCAAGAGCTTTCTGGTGGTAGCAATTCGCGCAAAGCTGCTGGGCTCAATGTTGTTACTAATTCCAATAGCACGACGATTGAGCGAGACTGCGCCCATGATTAATCGTTTGCTTAGCCTCCCGTTACTTGGTGCTCTGCACCTTACCCTGTTGTCGGCAGGTGAAGCGGTAGCGGCTAGTTCGTCGCAAAGCATAGATTTGGCGGGCGAGCTGGCGATGGAATTGTTTGTGCCGTCAGTCAGCAACCCGGGCGCGATGTGTGTTGGGCGCTACCAACTGCCGGATTCAGCGACCAGAGCGGGAAAAGACGCGAGTTTGCGCGTCGCGGCGGATTCTCTGACCGGCAATTTGGACACCGGTGTTGTGTTGTCCGGTGCGGTAGCGATCAGCCAGGGCGCGCTGCAGATTACTGCGCCGCAAGCAGAGATCGCAGCTGATTCATCCATTCGCTTTAGCCAAGGCCTGCAAGTCCAGCAGCCGGGTGTCGTGATGCGGGGACGCCAGGCGCAATGGCTAAGAGGTGGGATGAGCGGCACTGCGGGGAGGTTGCACATAGAACGCGCCGAGGTGGTGTTTGGCGTCAGCGAGCTGCGCGCGACGGCGGATCGGCTAGAGCGTGGTGCAGATGGGCGCTTGCTCATAGACGGTGGTGAATTCACCTATTGTGCGCCGGGCGATGACGGTTGGCGCCTAAGTGCGCAAACGCTGAGGCTCGCCCCTGATACTAACCAAGTGGTGACGCGGGGGACGGTGCTACGAGTTAAGTCCCTGCCGGTACTCTATTTGCCGTATCTGCGACTGCCAATGCGCAGCGGTGATCAGACTGAAATGCGACGACAGAGCGGTTTCCTGGTACCGGAACTTGGTTACGGAGATGAGGATGGCGTCAGCGTTGCTGTCCCCTACTATCTGAATCTTGCCGCCAATCTTGATGCGACGGTACAACCAAAATTGATTAGTAATCGCGGAGCCGGCCTGGCGGCGCAAGTGCGTTGGCTAACGCGCAAGCAGAGCAGCCAATTGCAAGGCAGCTTTTTAGCCGGTGACGACATCTACAACGGTGTTATGAGTCGCCGCCGCTACGATCAATTTGGTGGGTTTGATGAATTTGGAGCGTTCGCGGGCGCTGACCGTTGGTTTGGTAATTTTCGTCACCAAGGCCAGTTTGGCGCGTTGCGCACCGTTGCCGACTATTCCGCACTCAGTGACCGGGATTACTTGCGGGATCTTGGCGCCGACTTTGATTTGGCGCGAGATCGCTCCTTTGATTCAACCAATCCAATGGATCTGCAACGGCGCGTGGAGCTGTATTACCAACGTAATGATTTCGCGGTCAAGCTGTGGCACCAAAGTTTTCAGCGCTTAGACCAACTACCCCAGCCCAGCTATAGCCGCTCACCGCAGCTAGACATTACTTATGCCCGTCGGTTGGGGGCTTTCTGGAGTGTTCGAGCCTTGAGCAGTTGGGTTCAGTTCAGACGAACAACAGATGACTTCTTTGCCCCGTATGCGTTACCGACAGATGTGCAAGATACCAATCAGGCGCGCTCTGGCGAGCGTTGGCACGTGCAACCAGAATTGTCCTTCCGACGCCGCTGGGCAGCTGGGTTTCTTCGCAGTGCCGCCGGCATCAAATTTACGTCCTATGCGCTGCGACAGGACCATCAAACCGAGCAGCCTTGGGTAGGTGATGACACTCCGCAGCGCCAAGTCGGTTACTTGAATATCGATGGCGGTCTTTACTTGGAGCGCAAATTATCAATCAGAGAACGTGGGTGGCTGCATACGTTAGAGCCGCGAGCGTTGTATCTGCGCCAAAGTTATTCCGATCAGTCGGCGCTGCCACTGTTTGATACCACGACGATTCTTCCCGGCTACAGCCAGCTGTTTCGTAAAGAACGGTTCGTTGGCTTGGATCGAGTGGGCGATGCTAACCAGCTTACCTTAGGCGTGACGACGCGCATGTTGTCGGCGCAAAACGGTCAGGAATATGCAAGCTATAGTCTTGGCAAGATATTTTACGCGCGCAAGCATCGCGTTGGGCTGCTGGGCAACACACTAGCCAGCGATGCGCCCTCAAGTTCGGTGTTGGCGAGCGAGTTGAGTTTACGTTTTGCAAAATATTGGCAATTAGACAGTCAGCAGATTTGGCATGACGAAACGTCGCGCTGGCAAGAGCTGGGCGCGTCGTTGCATTATCGAGATGACCAACGGCGGCTGCTAAGCGTCGGCGCACGTAAACGCCGGGCTTCGGCCGAGTACTTAGATGAAGCGTTAGAGCAATTGGAGTTGTCGGCGATTTGGCCCACGTCCAAACAAATGTCGTTGATGGCAAGCTGGCACTATGATCTCCAGCGGTCGCGCACGGTGGAAGGATTTGTTGGTTTGCAATACGGCGACTGCTGTATTCGCGCACGGTTCATGCTTACCCAAGCGCTGCGCAGTTCAGCCTACCTGCCATTGCGAGTGGCCGGCAGTGCCGATTACGCGTTGCGCCGCAACCAAGGCATTGCCATTGAGGTAACACTGAAAGGCTTGGGTGGATTTGGTTCCAACATCGACCGAATGCTTAGGCGTGGTGTCCGTGGGTATGAGGTCCTAGACCCAGCGCGTTGATCACTGTATCCACGGTCCCAGCCTGAGATACACTGCGCCACGGTCGCTAGTACTCTGCGACATAGCCGCTAAGAGGAAGGTTGTAGATAAGGCCGGACGGTGGTGCGAAGATTAGCGAAGTTGGTGTCGCGATTACGCTCAAGGTCACTTTGAAGATTGGGTTAAAGGTTAGATTTATGTCCTTAAAACTGGTGTCGAGAAAACTAGAGTCAACAATCGCTAACGCGGTTCGGGGGTTGAAAGTATGCGCGCTCGTTGCGCTGCTAGGGCCTGCATTAGCGCAGGCGGAATATCAAGAGCTAGACGGCATAGTGGCAGTGGTCGACGACGATGTGGTACTCGCCAGTGAATTGATGGAACGGCTGGAGCTGGTGCGGCGTTCAAGCGCCGATAATGGTCAGCGTTTGCCGCCCAATGACATATTGATCAGTCAGATCATGGAACGACTGATTGTCGAAAATCTGCAGCGTCAGGAAGCCGAGCGGCGGGGGGTTACTATCGATGATGAAACCCTCAGTCGTGCAGTGGCGCAGTTTGCGCAAAACAACAACATGACGCTGGATGAGTTTCGACAAGCGCTGGCGGCAGACGGTAATGACTTTCGTCAATTTCGTGAGGACATTCGCGACGAGATGACTGTAAATCGGCTGCAGCGCGCATTAGTGTCGCGGCGCATTTCTATTACCGAACAAGACGTGCAGGGGTTGCTGAATTCACCTTTTTATCAACAGCTGTTCTCGGACGAATACCGAGTAGGTCACATTATGATCACGTTGCCGGAGAACCCGTCAGAACAGGTCGCGACGCAAGCCGTAGCCAAAGCTCAAGGCTTGGTGCAAACGCTACGCGATGGTGCTGAGTTTGGACAAATGGCAATGGCGGAGTCCTCTGCCAGTTCGGCGTTAGAAGGCGGTGATATGGGCTGGCGCAAAGCTGGCGAATTGCCAAGTCTGTTTGCGGAGCCGGTGTTGCAAATGACCGTGGGTGAAGTTGCGGAACCAATTCTTAGCGGCAGTTCTATCCACATCATTAAATTATTGGAGCAGCGTGGTGCGGGTGTGCAAAAGTCGAAACAAACCAAAGTGCGGCACATATTAGTTCGGCCCTCGGAGATTCGTAGCCCCAGCGAAGCGGAGGCGATAATCCGTGACGTGCACCAGCGCTTGTTAGCTGGCGGCGATTTTATAGAGTTGGCTACAGAATTCTCGGAGGATCCTGGCAGCGCTTTGAATGGCGGTGATCTGGGTTGGTCGACACCAGATCAGTTTGTGGGCGCGTTCGCTGACACCATGCAAAACACCGACGAAGGCGCATTCAGCGAACCGTTTCTCAGTCAGTTTGGCTGGCATGTGTTGTTGGTCGAGGGACGGCGAGAAGAAGATATGAGCGATGAAGCGCGGCGCAACATGGCGTTAGAGCTGTTGCACAACCGGCGTTTCGAGGAAGAGCGCCAAGAGTGGTTAAAAGAATTGCGCGACGAAGCATTCGTAGAAATTCGCTTGCCGAATGCCTAAATCGAATTTTCCTTATCGGTTGGAATCGCGGCCATGATTGTCGTAACACCCGGTGAACCCGCAGGGATTGGCCCAGACCTAGCGATACAAATTGCCCAACAAGAAGCAACCGCGGCATGGGCGGTAGTAGCAGATGCCGACATGCTGCGCCAACGAGCGCAGCAATTGGATTTGCCGTTGCAACTCCATGACGACCTTGACTGGCCATGCAAACAAGCTGGCGATCTAAGGATTATCCATACGCCCCTTGCGCAGCGAGTCATCGCCGGCCAGCTTAATCCTCGCAATGCCGCGGGTGTATTAGCTGCGCTAGATGTGGCCATAGCCGGCGCAGTCGATGGGACTTTTCAAGCTATCGTCACTGGCCCCATGCAGAAGTCGGTGATCAACGAGGCGGGCATATCGTTTAGCGGCCACACAGAGTATTTGGCGGCGGCGGCTGGGGTCGACGATGTGGTCATGTTGTTGATGACCGATGCGTTAAAAGTCGCTTTAGCGACGACTCATGTACCGCTGGCCGAAGTACCTGCGGCGCTTACGCAGTCCCTTTTGGACAGACGACTACGCATCTTGCAGCGCGCCTTGATCACAGACTTTTCGATATCCAAACCGAAAATACTGGTTGCCGGACTGAACCCTCACGCTGGTGAAAACGGCCATTTGGGCCACGAGGAGATAGCTGTGATTGAGCCGGTATGTGCTGCGTTGCGCAAGGAAGGTATGGATATTGTTGGGCCGTTACCTGCGGATACTTTATACACCCCAAGGCAGCTAGCGCATGCTGATGCGACCATGGCAATGTTTCACGACCAAGGCTTGCCGGTATTAAAGTTTGCTGGCTTTGGTCGGGCGGTTAATGTGACGTTGGGGCTGCCGTTCGTACGCACTTCGGTGGATCACGGTACCGCATTGGACTTGGCGGCGACTGGTAACGCTGATGCTGGCAGCTTTGTCCAAGCTCTGGCGGTGGCTCGAAGCATGTCTGCGCAGCGTCAGGCGTAATGCGTGCGCGTAAGCGTTTTGGTCAGCACTTCCTCAGTGACGAAGGGGTCCTGCAGCAGCTGACTCAAGCGATAGCCCTAACGCCTGGTCAGCAGGTGCTGGAGATTGGCCCAGGGATGGGCGCTTTGACAGCGTATTTGATTGCTGCCGCTGAAACCGACTACACCGCGATCGAGATAGATCGCGATCTTGTTCCGCTGTTACAGCAGCGTTTCCCAAGTATTCGCATTATCAATTCAGACGTGCTCGAGGTGGTGTTGGAGACGGTACTAACCGACTCCGAACAAGGCTGGCGTGTGGTTGGCAATTTGCCTTACAACATTTCATCGCCACTCATCCTCAAGTATGTGTTGCACAGTTATAGTGCTCCGGGCCGTATTCGCGACATGCACTTTATGTTGCAAAAAGAAATGGCGGATCGAATGCGCGCCCAGCCGGGGACCAAAGCCTGGGGGCGACTGAGTGTAATGGTGCAGGTGTTTGCTGAAGTAGAGGGGTTATTCGATGTGCTGCCATCTAGCTTTACTCCGCCGCCCCAAGTGGATTCGGCAGTCGTGCGAATTGTGCCACGCCGTGACGTTGCCCTACCGGCACAGTTGCAAACCCTAGATCGAGTTTTGCGTTTGGCATTCTCTGCGCGGCGCAAGCGCTTGTCGAATGCACTGAAAACGCTGAACATTGACTGGTCGGCAGTCCAAGCAGAGCCACAGTGGCGCGCGGACGATGTTGGTTTGAGTGAGTTTTTACAGATAGCCCAATGGGCAGAAGAACATTCACAGCGGTAGACGAGTAATGAGCGAAGATAAACAGCAAGCGATTCGCGTCAGCGTGGAATGCATGCATTTACCCCAAGAATCGAAACCAGATGAGCATCGCTACGCATTCGCGTACACCATTACCATAGAAAACAACTCGAACCAGGCCAGCCAGCTGCTAAATCGTCACTGGCTCATTACGGATGGACAAGGAGAAGTAGAAGAGGTCAAGGGGCCAGGTGTTGTGGGGCAGCAGCCGCGCATTTTACCTGGCCAGGGGTTTCGCTACAGCAGTGGTGCGATCCTTAAAACCCCGGTTGGCGTCATGCAGGGCAAATATGAGTTTGTTACCGATTCTGGCCACCACTTTGATGTGGACATACCTCAGTTCAGTCTTGCGGTTTCGGCACTTGTGCATTGAGCGGCGAGCCAGAGAGTTCTTGCGCTAATGGCTACCTACGCGATTGGCGACATTCAAGGCTGTGATCGAGAGTTAGTAGCGCTTCTCGAAAAGCTCGGCTTCGGCGAATCCGATGAGCTTTGGCTCGCAGGCGATTTGATCAACCGCGGGCCGGACTCGCTCAAAGTGCTGCGGCGTTTATATCGGATGTCTGGGCAGTGCCGCATAGTCTTAGGTAATCACGATTTGCACTTCCTGGCGATACTTTACGGAGGCCATTCACCTGGCCGTTCGGACACATTGGACGAGTTGTTGGAGGCGGAGGACGTTGCAGAGCTAGGGTTTTGGCTACGACAGCAAAAGCTCGTGCACCTGTCCGAGCCACACAAGCATGTGCTAGTGCACGCAGGTATTCCCGCTGCTTGGAGTATTGACCAAGCGCTGATGTACGCGTCTGAGGTAGAACAGGTGATGCAGGGCAATGCAGAAATAGGTTTCGCAGATTTTTTCCGTCAGATGTATGGGAACGAACCAGCGGTTTGGAGTGATTCGTTACGGGGCATGTCGAGATTGCGCGCTATTACCAACTATCTTACTCGCATGCGCTTGGTTGATGCGCAGGGGGTTATGGATTTTGCGCACAAAGGGGCACTTGCCGCTGCGCCAAAAGATTTGCAGCCTTGGTATAAAGGTCGGGTTGCCCAGCAATCGCCCCGCGTATTGTTTGGCCACTGGGCGGCACTCGCCGGTCATACCGGCCAAGCAGATGCAATTGCCCTCGACACCGGCTGCGTGTGGGGGCGTTCGCTCACCGCGTACTGCCTAGAAACAGGCCAGATTACCCAGCAACAAGCGTTGTAAACTGTCGTCCATGTCGGGTTTTTTAGAAAATCTAGAGTGTTATCTAGTCGGTGGCGCTGTTCGCGATGAGTTGCTGGGTCGTGCTAGCCCGGATCACGATTGGGTAGTGGTCGGCGCCACGCAACAACAACTGTTGGCGCTGGACTTCGTTCAGGTCGGTCGAGACTTTCCGGTATTCTTGCACCCAGCAAGCAAAGAGGAATATGCGCTGGCGCGCACCGAGCGTAAACGCGGTCGTGGTCATCGGGGTTTCACCGTGGACGCCAGCCCAGAGGTTACCCTGGATCAAGACCTGGTCCGCCGCGATCTCACCATCAACGCCATCGCCAAAGATCGCAAGGGCAATCTCATAGACCCTTTTCGCGGCCAACAAGACCTAAAAGATAAGGTGTTAAGGCACGTATCTGACGCGTTTGCAGAAGATCCGCTGCGGGTTTTTCGAGTGGCGCGATTCGCCGCGCAGTTGCCAGATTTTCAGGTGGCTCCAGCCACCCTGAGGCTGATGCAGCAGATGGTGCGCGATGCAGAAATACAGACGTTGTCTGCTGAGCGGGTGTGGCAGGAATTCGCTAAGGCCTTGGCGGCGCCGAGGCCTGAGCGTTGGTTTCAAGTGCTCAGCGCCTGTAACGGCCTAGAATTCTGGCAGCCGGAGTTAGTCGACAGCCAGCCGCGCCATTTTGCTGCTGGAACAAGCGAACAACGATTTGCGCAACTGCCGCTAACACTCACTCAGCTGCATGCCCTTGCGGATCGATTGCGGGCGCCAAAGCGGTATACACAATTGGCATCCGATCGTCTTCAGCATGGGGAACTCATAGCCGCATACCCCTGGCAAGAAGATCAGGTAGAAGTGCTCTATCGCGCCCTCGATGACTTGCAAGTGCTTCACGACATGACCCGGCTCAGGCGCCTAGTCAGGTTACTGCTGCCAGATCTTTCGGCGTCTGTGCTGCGTGAGCTAGAGACGCTAAGACAGGGATTGCGCGCTGTCGCGTTGCCCCCTAACCACGGTCTGTCTGGGCGCGATTATGGTCATGCACTTGGTACAAGACGTATTGATTGGCTCCGCGACTATTTGGCTCGGTGAATGCGTAGCCCGACTACAGCGTCGGCGATTGCCTCCGGTTTTCGAACTTCCACCGTTACGCCAACAGCCAAGGGTGAATCCAGGCACACGTTCGCGATGTCGTTGATCAGCGTTTCGATTAACAAGTACTCGCCGTCGATGGTCAGTGATTTCACCCTCTCGGCAAGGTCGGCATAGTTGAGGGCGTCTTCTATATTGTGGCTTGTTGCGGCGACGCTAATATCGGTCTCTACGGCTAGATCGATAATCACCGTCTGTGGCGTTATGCGCTCGTGCGGCAAAATGCCGAGTATCGCCGTTACCCTAAGTTGTTCGACAAAAACGATGTCGTTCATGCATCACCAATGGCTGGTAGCTCGTCTAATGGCCAACGCGCGCGGGTATTGATCGCCAATCCGGTATCACCGCCATTAGCCTGCAATCGCAGCGCTCCGGCGTATGCGATCATCGCACCGTTGTCGGTGCATAACTTTGGTGGTGCGTAGTACACCTCTGCGTCTAGCTCGCGCTCAAGTTGTTGGCGTAACCGTTGGTTTGCGCTTACG
>MDTB01049553.1_pt1 | contig 26845 bp, 30 predicted proteins | sample 811161 | NCBI WGS metagenome assembly MDTB01 (sample SAMN05326650, study PRJNA326480) | marine metagenome | isolation source: seawater | place: Mediterranean Sea | collected 2009 | reverse complement strand
TAATATTGCCCGATTTATAGTCAACAATTGTGACGTTCATTAAATTTATAAAGAACCTTTTGTAGAAGGAATTGATTTTTTATTTCTTGGATCCATTTCTAATGCTGATCTTAAAGATCTTGCCAAACCCTTGAAGCAAGACTCGATAATATGATGACTATTGTCACCATAAATATTTTCAACATGCAAAGTAATTCCTGCTGCTTGAGAAAATGCCTGGAACCATTCTTTAAAAAGTTCAGTGTCCATTTCCCCAAGTTTTTCTACTTTAAGCTTTACCTTCCAAATTAAATAAGGCCTATTGGATACATCTATTGCAACTCTAGTTAATGTTTCGTCCATTGGTATTATGGCATGAGCATACCTTTTGATGCCTATAAATTTTTTGGAAGCTTTTTTCAACGCTTCACCTATAGCTATCCCTGTGTCTTCAGTTGTATGATGTAAATCAATATGAGTATCACCTTTGGCTTTTATATTCATGTCAATTGATGAGTGCTTTGATAACTGTTCAAGCATATGGTTTAAAAAACCTATTCCTGTGTCAATCTTATAATTTCCCTTACCATCGATATTTAAATCAACACTGATGCTAGTCTCTTTAGTTTTTCTGTTTATTTTACCTTTACGCTTCATAATTAAAAACAGGTATACATATATTATTCAATTATGGCAATAATTCTAAGGTTGGTCTTGAACTATAAAATTTAATATCCATCTATATCCTATGACTACAATAGTATTAGTAAGAAAAAACAATGAAGTGGTAGTTGCTGGTGACGGCCAGGTCAGTATGGGTAACACAGTAATTAAAAGCACTGCTAAAAAAGTAAGAAAAATTGAGAAAAGAAATGTAATAGCTGGTTTTGCAGGTTCAACAGCAGATGCTTTGACTTTATTTGAAAGACTAGAGTCTAAGCTCGAAAAACATGCTGGTAATTTATCAAGAGCAGCCGTTGAGTTAGCAAAGGACTGGAGAACTGACAAATATCTTAGAAGATTAGAGGCCTTGATGGCCATAGCTGATAAAGAAAAAAGTTTTATCGTTTCAGGAACTGGAGATGTTTTAGAACCAGAGGGTGATGTAATAGGTATTGGATCTGGAGGAAACTATGCACTAGCTGCGGCAAAAGTTTTGATGGAAACTGATATGAAAGCTGAAGAAGTTGCGAAAAAATCTATTAAAGTTGCTTCAGACATATGTGTATTTACAAACAACAATCTTAATATAGAAAAAATTTAATGGAAAAGTCAAACGTTACATCACTAGTCCCAAAAGATAAAAAGTCAGATAACACATCAGTAACAACATCTTTGTCACCAAGAGAAATAGTTTCCGAATTAGATAGATTTGTAGTTGGTCAAAATAATGCAAAAAGAGCAGTTGCTATTGCTTTGAGAAATAGATGGAGAAGACAAGCTTTGACTGGAGATATGAAAGACGAGGTACTACCAAAAAACATTTTGATGATTGGACCAACAGGTGTGGGTAAGACAGAAATTTCAAGAAGACTATCAAAACTTGCTGAAGCTCCTTTTGTAAAAGTGGAGGCAACAAGATTTACAGAAGTTGGTTATGTTGGTCGAGATGTTGAACAAATAGTTAGAGATTTGTTAGAAATCGCAATTTCTATGGAAAAGGTTAAAAAAAGAAAAGAAGTTAAGGCTCAAGCACAAAAACTTGCTGAAGAAAGAGTTTTGGATGCTCTTGTTGGAAATAAAGCAAGTGTAGCAACAAGAGAAAGTTTTAGAAAAAGATTAAGAAACGGTGATTTAGATGATAATGAGATCGAAGTAGCTGTCAATGAAAGTGGGAATATGCCTTCATTTGAAATTCCAGGTATGCCAGGCGCAAATGTTGGAATGATAAATATTTCCGAAGTTCTTGGTAAATCCATGGGAAATAAACCAAAAAAGAAAAAAATGAGTGTAAAGGAATCTTATGAAATCTTAATGAATGAAGAGTCAGATAAACTTATTGAACAAGATAAAATTATAAAATCAGCAAAGAACTCAACTGAAAATAATGGAATAGTTTTTTTAGATGAGATCGATAAAATATCTGCAAGAACTGATCGAGTTGGCGGTGATGTTTCTAGAGAGGGAGTTCAAAGGGATCTTTTGCCTTTAATTGAAGGCACAACAGTTAGCACAAAGTATGGGCCGATAAAAACTGACCATATATTATTTATTGCATCTGGTGCATTTCAACTTGCTAAACCCTCAGATTTGTTGCCTGAACTTCAAGGTAGACTACCGATTAGAGTTGAGTTAGATGCTTTAACAAGTGAAGATTTTAAAAGAATTCTAAAAGAACCTGATAATAGTTTAATTAAACAATACAAGGCACTTTTAAAAACAGAAAAAGTTGATTTAGAATTTACTGATGATGGAATTGATACAATCGCAAATATTGCAACCGAAGTTAATTCAACAATTGAAAATATTGGCGCAAGAAGATTGCACACAATTATAGAAAGAGTTTTAGACGAAATTAGTTTCACCGCAACTGACAGAGGTGGTGAAAAAATTACAATTAATTCTGAATATATTAAAAAAAATCTAGGTGAGTTAGCAAAAGATACTGATCTTTCAAAATTTATTCTATAAATTTTTTTTTAAAATAATATTAAAATTTCCCTTGGTTTCATCATATATAGATTTCAAATCTATACTTTTAACTTTTTTCATCAATTCTTTGTTATTTCTTATATATTCAGGTATAGAATATTTTAAAATTCCTAGATCTGCAGATTGATAAGGATCTTCCTTGTTTTTTGATCTTGAACCTTTTCCAGTGATAACATTTATTATATTAACTCCCTCTAAAAATGATTTGTCTATAAAATCTTTGATTTTATTATTTGCTTCATTGAGGGTATACCCATGTAAATCTATGGTTTTTTTATTTACATTCCTAATAGTTTCATAATTTAGATCTTTATTTTCAACCTTATCGCTGCTTTTAATAAATTTTTCCCAGTCTTTTTTATCTTTAAGTGATATTTTTTTTTTCAATTAAACTTGTGTGTCTATTAGCAGCCAGTTAGGATTGGATGATCTGCTATCTTTTGAAAACTTCCATGTATCATGTACTTTTTTTACTTTTTGAGGATCGCCTGACATAATATTTTTATTTTTGTCTCTTACGCATGTAATAATCTCGCTTACAAAATCCACCGTGACCTCTAGCATATTATTATTTTGTTTGTGATCTTTTATATCAGCAGAATTTATACCAACAAATGTAGTATCTGAAAGTAAACCCTTGCTATTTCTGTCTTTTACTGCTTTATCAAATTGATCAAAAACACTTTTATCCAATAAATTTTTTACATCTTTAATATTACCATTTGCAAAGTTAGTAATAATTGTTTCGTAGGCTATTTTAGCTCCATTGATAAACTCTTTCCTTGCACTTTCATCAAAGTTATCGGCATCTAATTTCGGTTTATTTTTTTTTTCAGGAAGATCATGGGGGAAGCTAGTTGAAATATTTTCTTCATATCCTGTTTTTTTCCCCAATATTCCTCTAAGTCTTAAAAAAATAAAACCAGCTATCATTGCAAGTAATATAATATCTATATATTCAAAACTGTAATTCATGATAATAATAATATTTACTATGTTGCTAAATTTCAACCGACAATTTACACTAAAATCATAACAAATGAACGCACTATTATTATTTATATCTATTCCTCTAATAGAAATTTATTTATTTATAAAAATAGGTAGTCTAATAGGGGCTTTTAATACAATATCACTAATCTTAATTACAGCGATAGTTGGAATATTTTACGCACGGTATGAAGGATTTAACACTTTAAAATCAGGAATTTCTCAGTTGGTCCGAAATGAAATTCCAATTTACGAGATTATGTCTGGAGCAGCAATCGCATTCGCTGCACTCCTATTAATTATACCAGGATTTGCTACAGATCTATTTGGACTAGTATTAATTTTTCCACTAACAAGAAGAGTTTTAATGAATGCATTTTCTAAAAAATACTCAAAAGGAGTAAAAAGAAAGAACTTTATTGAAGGGGAATTTGAAGATATGGATGATAAAAAAGATGAGTAAAAAATATAAAATAGTTTCACAATTTATAAAAGATCTTTCTTCAGAAACAAAAGACCTAGAAACATACATACATGTTCAAGATATAATTTCTAGGTACCATCTAAATATTGAAATTAATTCCAACCCCTTAAAAAATAAAATGATAGGAATAGATACTCTTCTGAGATTTCGTGACTCAGAAAATACTAATTTTAAATCATTTTTTGAATTGACATACACAACTGTGATAAAAGTTATTGAAGAAACAAAAGATAAAGAAGAACTTCAAAAAATAGTTCTTTGCGACGTACAAGAAGAAATATTTCCAAATTTAAAAAATATATTTTTAAGCTTAATACATAATTGTGGATATGAAAATGTGACTTTTGATAAAGAAATTGATTTTAGAAATCTTTACAATGAGAAAACTGATCAAAAATAATTTTTTTTTAATGTAACTAAAAGTTTTTTATGAAGCTCTAACTCTTCTGGTGTTGGAGAAATTATTTCTTTACAATATTCTTGGGCTGAATTTTTTTGAATTTTAGAATTTAAATTTGAAGTAGATTTAAAATTAAGGGTGGGTTCTCTTTGATCTATCAAATTTATATAAACTTTAGAAAGTAACTCACAGTCTATTACAGCTGTATGTTTAATTCTTCTCGAGTTATCTATTCTAAATCTTTTACACAGAGCATCAAGACTTATTCCACTTCCAGGAAATTTATTTCTTGCTATTTCTAAAGTGTCTATTACAAATTTTTTGTCAATTTTTTTTCTTCCGATTAAAGATAACTCATTATTAATGTGTGCAATATCAAATTCAGCATTATGGATGATAATTTCTTTGCCTTCTATAAAGTCTAAAAATTGGTTCACTACATCTTTAAATTTTTTTTTATCGGATAAAAATTTATCTGTGTAACCATGAACTTGAAGAGCTTTTTCTGATACCTTTCTTTCAGGATTTAGATAACAATGAAAAATATTTTTTGATGGCATCAAATCGTCTAATTCCATGCATGCAATCTCAACAATTCTATGACCTTCCTTAACTGATAATCCTGTTGTTTCTGTATCTAAAACTACTTGTTTCATGAGTTTAATATTTTTTTTTTAATTATTTTTACTCTATTTTTTACTGGTTTGCTCTTAAAATTATTTTCAATTATAAAACTCGATAATTTCTTTTTTGAATTTAGAGATATTTGAATTTTTCTTAATTTATTTAACAAATTTCGATTGTAGTATTTTCTTTTTTTTAGGTTTTTTTCAATATTATTTTTTTTTGCATCGACAAAAATTAAAATATAACTCTTGGTATTAATCTTATTCTCTAATAATAAAGGGATATCAAGTATAACTGCTTTCTGACTGTGATTTTTTAAAAAAAATTTATTCATTTTTTTTCTTACTATTGGGTGTATTATTTTATTTATTTCTCTTAGGTTTTTAATATTTGATAAAATTGCTTTTATTAAATTTTTTTTTTTAATTGGAAAAGAATTTATAAATTTAGGTAACTTTTTTCTAAGTTTTATAAAACATGATCTATCATTATTATAAATGTTTTTTACTTCTTTATCTGCATTAAATATTGGCAAACCAAATTGCTTTGAAACAAAACTTTTTCCAGAGCCTATATCCCCAAGTATTCCTATCTTTATCATTCGTTAAGCAGACTTATTGTTTTTTCATTAATTTCTGGCATTATTTTATGCCAAATAGTAAAAGCTTGGTGCGCTTGATAAATAAACATCATTTTGCCGTTTTGTGTTTTGTTCCCATTTTGTCTAGCTTTTTTCAAAAAATTAGTTTCGCTAGGGTTATAAATAACATCAAAAAAAAACTTATTTGATCCTATTTTGTTATAATCTAGCTTTATTTCATCATCATCGTTGCTTAAGCCAAGGCTAGTAGCATTTATTACAATATCAAAATCGGGTGTTGTTCCCCATTCAATAATTTCTAATTCTTTATAATTATTTTTAAGTTCTAAGGCTTTTTCTTTAGTTCTGTTACTTATAATGATTTGAGAAACACCTAAGTTTTTTAAAGCTATAATTAAAGATGATACAACTCCTCCTGCTCCCAAAATAAATACTTTCTTATCTGTTGTATCAAATTTTGAATACCTTATTGCAAGTTCAAAACCAGCTATATCAGTATTATGTCCAACTATGTCGTTGTTTTCTAAATAGATAGTGTTAACAGAATTAGAAATACTTGCTTCTTTAGTAAGTTTTTGGAGGTAAGGAATAATTTTTTTTTTAAACGGAACAGTCACATTAATACCAAAAATTTCTTTTTTTTTAATTTGTTCAATTACACTTTTTATGTTCGCTTCATCTAATAAGTATTTCTCGTAAATAGCTTTAATATTGTTTTCTTTAAACCAATAATTATGTAATTTTGGTGACAAAGAATGATTGATGGGATTACCAATAACAATATATTTCTTCATTTTATTATTTTTAGATAATTTTTAATTTCTTCAATTGGCAAACCCATTATAGTGTCTTCATTGCCTTCTATTTTTGAAAATAACAATCTACCTTCTCCCTCAATTTGATAAACATTATAAGCAAATAAATTTTCATCTGTAACTTTTGCTAAGTAATTTTTAAGATCTTCTTCTGTCATTTTTTTCATTGTTAAAGATGCTTTATCTGTAAAGTTCCAAATCATTGAGCCATTTTTAGAAATACAAACAGAGCTTATTAGATAATGCACTTTCCCGTTCAATTTTTTTAGAATTTCAAGTGCTTCAATTCTATTTACCGGTTTTGAAATTATTTCACCATCAAGATCGATAACACTGTCTGCACCTAAAACTAGTTCTCCTTTCTTTTTTTGGCTTACTTTGTTTGCTTTGATTTCTGCAAGATTTTTTGAAACTAACTCTGGAGTAGCTCCTTTATTTAATAAACTTTCTTTAATAGGATCTTCATCAACATTAGAAGGTTCAACTATACAATTAATTTTGTTATTTTTCAAAATTTCGCGTCTGACTTTACTTTTAGAAGCAAGAATAATCTTAGGCATTTTTTTTATTTATCTCATAAATTTTAATTACTGAGGCTGCAGTTTCTTCAACCGATTTTCTTGATACATCTATAATTGGCCATTTATATTTTTTGAATATTTTTTTTGCATCATTTACTTCTTTAACTATTTTTTCTAGGTTTGTATAATTTGTACTTTCAGTTTCCTTTATTGAGCTCATTCTATTTTTTCTTAAATCATGCAATCTTTCAGGTTCTGTTGTTAATCCAATTATGCATAGAGATGATTTTTTTTTAATTTTTTCTGGTACAGATTTGCTATTTATCATTGGGATATTTGATGTTTTATAACCTCTGTTAGCAAGGTAAATAGATGTGGGTGTTTTGCTTGTTCTGCTTACGCCCAAAAGTATTATGTCTGATTTTTCAATGTCTTCGGTAAGATTGCCATCATCATGGTTCATTGTGAATTGTATAGCTTCAATTCTATCATAATACTCTTCATTAAGAGCATGTTGCCCACTTGGAATATGTGTTGCTTTTTTTTTTAATAGTTTTGAAAAATTTATAATTAAGTCATCTAAAACTCCAAAACAGGGTATATTTTTTTCTTTCGCTCTCTTAACTAAAAAATCTGAAAGTTTATTATCAACTATAGTATAAAGGATAACGGAATCCTTGTTTTTTTTTGCATCCTCTAAGATATTGTTTATTTGATTTTGTGTTCTAGTAAAAGAGAATTGTTGAGAATAATAATTAAAGTTCTCAAATTGAGCTTTTATAGCAGTGAAAATTCTATCCAATGTTTCTCCGGTAGAATCGGAAACTAAATATATTTGATATTTATCAATCATGTATATGTTGCTTATAACTTATTAATAATTATACTAAATATTAATGATAATACTTTTCTATTAATTTTACTTAAAAATGTCGTTTTTTTTAACAAAATTAAACATGTTTAAAAGTAAAATTAGTATTCTAATAATTATTTAATATATCGATTAAGTACCGTATTTTTTGAACTAATTAATATGAAGATTGTTAATAAAATGTTGATAAATTGTGACTATAAAACAATATACATAATTCACAGGATATATAAAAACTAATACTTATAATTATTTAATATTTAATATGGGACCATTAAAAAATTGTATAATAAACAAGGATACAAGAAAAAATCCTATTTGGTTGATGAGACAAGCAGGAAGGTATCTACCTGAATTCAGAGAAATAAGAAAAAAAAATCAAGATTTCATTAAACTATGTTTAAATAAAAAATTATCATCAGAGATCACACTGCAACCAATTAGAAGATTCAATTTTGATGCTGCAATAATATTTTCCGATATACTTATGTTGCCTTATGGATTAGGGCAAGAAGTTCGGTTCGAAAAAAACCTAGGTCCAAAATTAGGAGACTTAGAGATAAATAAAATTTTAAACTCTTCAGAAGAATCTTTTACTGAAACTTTAAAGGATATTTATAGTTTAATAAATATTACTTCTAAAAATGAGATCTTAAAACAGAAAGACCTTATTGGTTTTGCAGGAGCGCCTTGGACTATACTAGTTTATATGATAAACAAAACTTCTCCAAAAAAAGGATTATCTAATAATTTCTACGATGACAAAGAAAAAATAAAAATACTCCTAAAGATTATAGTTAAGTTTTTAAAATTACATATAAAAAATCAAATTAATGCCGGATCAAGTATTATTCAACTTTTTGATAGTTGGGCAGGTTTAGTCGATGATAACGATATCGAAGAATACATATATAATCCAACAGCTGAGATTGTTGATTATGTTAAAAGTCTCAAAGTCCCAATTATTTGTTTTCCAAGAAATATTAAAAATTATAATAAATATATTTTAGCAACAAAACCAGATGTAATTAATATTGATTATTCAATTGATCCTAAAAAAATTTTAGATCAAATAAGAATACCAGTTCAAGGGGGACTTGATCCAAAGGTTTTATTGTCTGAATTAGATAATGTAAAAAAAGAAACTGTAAAATATTTAAATTTATTTAAGAATCATCCTTATATATTCAATCTAGGACATGGTGTGTTACCGGAAACAAACCCTAGCACAGTTGATTATCTTGTAAAACTTGTAAGAGATTTTAAATGAAAAATAATCACCCAAAGATTAATTTCGGAAAAACTGGTATTCTTTTAGTAAATTTAGGAACACCCGACTCTACAAGTTGGTTTGACATTAGAAAATATTTAAAAGAATTTTTATCAGACAGGCGTGTAATAGAATTAAATCCGATTTTATGGAAGATAATTTTAAATTTGTTTATACTAAATTTTAGGCCTTCAAAAACAGCAAAAGCTTATAAAGAAATATGGATGAAGGAAGAAAATATGTCTCCACTTCTTTATTATACACAAAAACAAACTAACAAGATCTCTAAATTAATTTCAAATGATAACATTGTAGTTGATTTTGCAATGAGATATGGAAATCCTAGCATTAGAAAAAAAATAAATATATTACATCAATGTGGTTGCGAAAATCTCATAGTTCTTCCTTTATATCCGCAATATGCAGCAGCTACTACGGCAACTGTTTGTGATGAAGTATATAGAGTTCTAATGAGTATGAGATGGCAGCCTTCTTTAAAAATTATTCCTCACTACGAGTCACATCCATTATACATTGATGCACTAGTTAATTCTATAAATGATAAAATTAAAAATATAAGTTGGAAGCCGGATTTAATACTTGCCTCTTATCATGGAATACCAAAAAAATATTTTGACAAGGGTGACCCATACCATTGTTATTGTCACAAAACTACAAGGTTAATTTCGGAAAAATTTAAATCTATCGAGATTAAAACTACCTTTCAGTCTAGATTTGGTCCACAAGAATGGCTTCAGCCCTATACAGATAAAACTTTAGAAAATCTACCAGGAGAAGGGAAAAAAAATGTCCTAGCAATTTGTCCTGGTTTCTCTTCAGATTGTGTAGAAACTTTGGAGGAAATCCATATTCAAGGGAAAGAAACTTTTATGAAATCAGGTGGAAAAAATTTCGATATGATAGCTTGTTTAAATGATAATGATGATCATATCAAATTGCTAAAGAACTTGATCCAAACAAATATTTAATTGATGAATTTATACTTACTTTTTAAATCTTTGCATTTAATTTCTGTAATCTCTTGGATGGCAGGATTATTATATCTCCCAAGAATATTTGTTTATCATTCAGAAAATAGTTCTGAGATTAAAACGTCAGAAATATTCAAAATTATGGAAAAGAAATTATATTTTTATATTATGACACCAGCAATGACATTGTCTTGGATTTTTGGGCTATTGCTAATTCATACTATAGGATTTCAACAGTTAGCACAAACTTGGTTAATACTAAAAATTATATTTGTTGTAATATTAACAATTTATCATTTTTATTTAGGCAACGTACTTAATCAATTTAAATTAGATCAAAATAAGAGGTCGCATAAATTCTATAGGTATATTAATGAAATACCTACGATTTTACTAATTTTGATTGTTTTTGTTGTTATTTTTAAGCCTTTATAGGGTTGAAATCTTAATAATACATTATTATATTAAGTTCACCTAAACAACAAACCCCCTTAATATGAATATACAAGAATTAAAACAAAAAAGCTCTGAAAACCTAATATCAGAGGCTGAAAAATTAGGAATAGAAAATGCAAGTACTTTAAGAAGGCAAGAAATTTATTTTGCAATATTAAAAAAACTAGCTGAGAAAGGCGAAGAAATTACAGGAGGTGGAGTTCTTCAATTACTACAAGATGGTTTTGGTTTTTTAAGAGCGATCGAATCTAATTATCTGCCGGGTGCAGACGATATATATGTCAGTCCAAGTCAAATTAGAAGATTTGGTTTAAGAACAGGTGATACTGTAGAAGGGCCAATAAGAGCCCCCAAAGAAAGTGAAAGATATTTTGCTTTGCTTCAAGTAAATAAAATAAATCTTGAAAGCCCAGATAAATTTAAACATAAAATTGCATTTGATAACTTAACACCGCTATATCCAAACAAACAATTAGCGATGGAAGTAGAAAGTAACAAAATAGAAAAGAAACCTGACTTAACACCTCGCCTTATCGATCTTGTTAGTCCTATAGGAAAAGGTCAAAGATCATTAATAATTTCTCCACCTAAAGCTGGAAAAACAATGATACTACAAAGTATAGCGAATTCTATAACCGCAAATCACCCTGAGTGTTATCTAATGGTTTTATTAATTGACGAAAGACCAGAAGAAGTGACTGATATGCAAAGGACCGTTAAAGGTGAAGTAATTAGTTCAACATTTGACGAACCAGCTCAAAGGCATGTTGCAGTTGCAGAAATGGTTATTGAAAAAGCAAAAAGATTAACCGAGCACAAAAAAGATGTAGTAATTTTACTCGACTCAATTACAAGACTTGGAAGAGCCTACAACGCTGTGGTACCAAGTTCTGGTAAAGTGCTAACGGGAGGTGTTGATGCAAATGCTCTTCAAAGGCCTAAGAGGTTTTTCGGGGCAGCAAGAAATATTGAAGAAGGAGGATCACTTACAATTATAGCAACCGCTTTGATTGATACCGGAAGTAGAATGGATGAGGTGATTTTTGAGGAGTTTAAAGGAACAGGAAACAGTGAAACTATTTTAGATAGAAAAATTTCTGAAAAAAGAATATTTCCAGCTATAGATATAACAAAATCTGGAACAAGAAGAGAAGAACTTATTTTTGAAAAAAACGACTTACAGAAAATGAACGTTTTAAGAAGAATTATAGCACCAATGGGTTCAATGGATGCAATCGAATTTATTAACTCAAAACTAAAAGCTACAAAGAATAATTCAGAGTTTTTTAACTCAATGAATAAATCCTCTTAATAAATAAATAGTTAATTATCCACCTAAAAAGTCTTTTAATTTTTTTAAATTTTCAGAGTGATTTTGCCAACTTTTAACTGAAGTTTTATAAATTGGATTTCTTACTTGTGCAACGCTAGCTGTCGATACAATATTTTTTTGCTTATAAAAATTTAAACATTTTGAGTCCCATTCTAATCCGCAGTATTCAAGTAATTTTTCAACTTCATCTTTAGGTTTGTTTACAAGTTCCTCATAATTAATATTAAAAATTTTATTTTGATATTTGTTATTCCAGAAATCTATTAGATCTAAGTACATTTTTGTGAAAGATGATAGATTCTTAAAATCATAGCAATAATTCATTTTATTTGAGGTAAATAAATTTTTATAGTTTGACCAGCACATATCCATTATATCCCTTTTACAATTTATAATTTTAGAGTTAGGAAACAGTTTAAAAATAAAACCTACCCACCTAAAATTTAAAGGAGCCTTATCAGTTAAAAAATGTTCTTTATAATTAAATAAGTCAGTATTTCTTTTGTAATAATTTCTTGCTTCGTCTATTAATTGTTCACTAAAATTGTCTATATTATCATTTCTAAAAGAAAAATCTTTTTTCATAAAAAATTTATTTACTGCATTTGTAATGAAGTCCAGTTCCCCAGCCCCATACACTTTATCATGAGATGATAGTATTTGTTCTACTAATGTCGTCCCGGATCTGGGCATACCAACTATGAAAATATATTTTTTTTCTAAATTTCCATTATTAGATATTTTTCTAACATTTTTAAAAAGTTCTTTTGAATTTTCACTTATCTTTAGATCTTGGGTAAAATCATAATTTATTAAATTATTTTTAATATCATTTGCTTTTTTTATGTAATCAAAAGACTCGCTGTAATTTTTTATATCCTCCTTAGCTTTACCAATTGCAAAATATAAATTTAATTTTGATATGTCATCTAAATCAGAATTTTTTTTTTCAAGCATAGATTTATAGTGGTCATTATTCTCATCATATTTAATCATTACACTGAGAGATTTGTCTGCGATTGTACTATTCGGTTTTAACTCTAAACAATTTTTAAAACATTTTATTGAATTCTCAAAATCACCTGTTTGTTGATATGCATTTCCCAAGGTTAAATTAACTATATATTGATTTTCATCTTTAACTTCAATTTTACTTAAAATTTCTATAGCTTCATTCCCTTGGTTAATATTAAGTTTTAAAGTACTATAATTTATTAAAGCATCAAAAAAATTGTCTTTAATTTTTAAACATTCTTTAAAATATTTTTCTGCTTTTTCGTAATTATTATCGCTGGTATTTAGTAAGCCAAGATTATTCAAAATAAATATATTATTTGGGAATATATTTAATGCGTTATTTAATATTTCAATTCCTTCATGAGTTTTGCCTTTACCCTGTAAACTTAATGCAAGTAAATTATGAAAAATAATTTCATGAGGATTTTTTTTAAGAAGAGGTTTTACTTTAGTTATAACCTCATCATACCTTTTGGCGTTAAAAAAATTCATTAATACACGAATTCTTTGCCTGATTTCTTCTGTTTGAACCATTATTAATAGTTAATAAATAATATAGTTTGTTTTAATTTAAAGTCCTATTGTACATAAAAAACTTTATTATAAATTAAATTAAAATGAAATTGTTTTGGAATACAAATAATCAATCAAGCTCTTTTTGGGGTGATTACCATCAAAAAAACTCGAAAACTTGGATATACGAACTATTGGAAAATATTGAATTTGTAGAAATAGATGATTTATCAAAAATTGACTCAAATGAAAAAATTATAATTGTAGATTCAGAGGTTCCAAATAAGCAAGATTTTTATTTAAACACTTTTAAAAATTTTAAAAATTTATATTTAATACATTTAGGAGATGAAGGTGGTAGAGAATATAATGAAGTATTCTACTCAAACTTCAAACATGTATTTAGAACTTTTCATTTAAATAAATTTTCAAATAATAAAAAAATTTTATCAATACCAATAGGTTATAAAAGTGGCCTTAAAAGAATAAATAATCAGATTATAGACAAAAAATATTTATGGAGTTTCATGGGTACAATTCATGGAGCTAGTAGATTTGATTTAATTCATCAAAACAAAAATATAAAGCCAAATTTTATAAATATAACCAAAAAGTTTGGAGGCGAGAACACGATGTCCTCAAAGGATTATTATAATGTTTTAAATAACTGTTGTTTTTCTTTAGTACCTCATGGATACCTCCATCCAGAAACCTACAGGCTCTATGAAAGTTTAGAATGTGGATCAATTCCAATAATAGAAAATCCATACAACTTTTTTAATAATTTTTTACCAAATAATCCTTTCTATTCGATCACTATTTGGTCTGAAGTAAAAGAAATAATTGAAAAACTTGTTAGCGATGAAAATAAAATAAATGATGTTTCCGCAAGTATTAATAAATGGTGGGTAGATTATAAAAAAAAACTTAAAAATCATATTAGTAAAATAATACATGTTTAAAATTTCAAAATTTACAGAAATACAAAAATTTTTGGATACCAACCAAAATGATATAGCTAATAAAATGTTAATAGATGACAGAGAACAATATTATATGCATCCAGAGTACTTATTTTTAATGGCTAGATATTTAAAAACCACTAAAAAATTTTATCAAGCAATTGATTGTTTACATGCATCTCTTCAACACAATAATGATCTAAATTTTCTCAGTAAGAAAAACTATGAGAAAAGTACCAATGAATTAGTTAAAGAAAAAATTTTATTGATTTTAGAATTATCAAAAATAATTCAAAATAAGACTTTAGTAACTGAGTCTGAAATTGCCTTAAAAAATGAGGATAAACAAAAATTTATAGAAAAATTAGATCTTTTAATGCCTGGAGTTAAAAGGAAGAAATAACTATATTTATAAAATGACTATTTTCAGTTTATCTACAGGACCAGGTATTTCGGGGCTTGCAGTAATCAGAATTTCGGGCCCTGAATGTAAGCAAATAGCTTCTAAAATGATACCTGGAGATTTTCCAAAACCTAGAATTGCTACGTTTAAAAAAATCAATAAAATCGATACTAATGAGCTAATTGATGAAGGTCTTATTCTATGGTTTCCAGGGCCTGAGAGCTACACAGGTGAGGATATTCTAGAATTTCACGTACATGGAAGCAGAGCAGTAATTGAGGCCATTCAATCTTCAATTTCTCAAATTAAAGATTGTAGGTTAGCCGAGCCTGGAGAGTTTACAAAAATAGCTTTTCAAAATGGAAAAATAAATTTACTTCAAGCTGAAAGTATTGGTGATCTTATAGCATCCGAAACTGAAATCCAAAGAAGGCAAGCAATTGAAATTATGTCAGGTCACCATGGCAAAAAATATGAAAACTGGCGAAGTAAATTAATAAAGATCTTGTCAAGCATAGAGGCTAAAATTGATTTCCCGGACGAGGATCTTCCTGAAAATGTTTTAGAAAATATAAAAAATATATCTCAACAAATAAGAAATGAAATGTCTAAAGTTTTGAATGATCAAAATGTTGGTGAAAGAATAAGAGAAGGTTTTAAAATAGCAATTTTAGGTCCAGCGAATGCTGGTAAATCATCATTACTTAATTATTTATCTAGAAGAGATGTGGCAATTGTTTCTGAGTTTGCCGGAACTACAAGAGATATTATCGAGACTCATTTAAATATTGATGGGTATCCAGTTATCCTATCAGATACTGCGGGTATAAGAGAGGCCAAAGATGAAATCGAAAATAGAGGTATAAAGCTAGCATTAAAAAAAGCCGAAAAGGCAGATTTAAACATAGTTGTAATCGAGCCAAAAAGTGGCTATTTTACTGGAGTTTTGAAGGGTTTAATAAATTCTGATAAAACAATACTAGTTATTAACAAATCGGATTTAGGCACTGAGCTAATTGAGGAAGAACTTAAAAATTTTAAACCAATTTACATATCTATAAAAAAAGAAAAAAATTTAAATAAGTTAATCGAAGAAATTAGAAATAGATTAAAATATAAATTTATTTCAACAGAAGATACGATAATTACGCGTGAAAGGCATAGACAACATTTAAAACAATGTGTTCAACATTTAGAAAGTTTTGACACAAAAACTTCTGAAAGCGATTTTGATAAAGCAGCTGAGGACTTAAGATTGGCGGTTAGACACCTTGGTATGATTGTTGGAAAAGTTGACGTTGAAGAGATTTTAGGATCAATTTTTAGTGATTTTTGTATAGGTAAATAATCGTTGTTTTACGGCGATTTTTATTAAATTATAAGTGTTTTCTTGTAAATTTTTTTATCAATAATAAATTACAATAATGAAAAATGAATTGTCATTTGATGTTGTAGTGATCGGTGGTGGTCATGCAGGATGTGAGGCTGCTGCAGCAGCAGCACGATTAGGAGTTAACACAGCACTTTTCACACATAAATTTGAAACAATAGGTGAAATGTCTTGTAATCCAGCAATTGGAGGCTTGGGTAAAGGGCACCTTGTAAGAGAGATAGATGCATTAGATGGCATTATGGGAGAAGTAGCTGATAAATCTGGCATACAGTTTAGACTGTTAAATAGGAGCAGAGGCCCAGCTGTGCGTGGGCCAAGAACACAAACTGACAGATCATTATATAAAAAGTATATGCAAGAAAAACTTGTAAACTATTGTAATTTAAGCATATTTTCGGATCCTGTAATTAAGTTTAATTTTCACAAAAATGAGATAAAAGGATTTATAACTCAATCAGGAAAAGAAATAATATCTTCTAAAGTAATTCTAACAACAGGCACATTTTTAAATGGTTTGATACATATTGGTGAAAAGCAGACACCAGCTGGAAGATACAACGAGAAACCATCGACTGGATTGAGTGACCAATTAGAAAAATATAAATTTAAAATAGGAAGATTAAAAACTGGAACTCCTCCTAGACTAGATGCACGTACAATTAATTTTGAAAATTTAGATGAGCAACATGCAGATGATGATCCTTATTTTTTTTCGTTTTTAACAAAAAAAATTTTTAATCAACAAATTTCATGTCGAATGACTTACACTAACGAGAAGGTCCACAAAATCATTTCGAGGAATCTTAAGAGAAGCGCAATGTACTCAGGGAATATACAGGGTGTTGGTCCTAGATATTGTCCATCAATAGAGGATAAAATTAAAAAGTTTGCTGATAAGCAAAGGCATCAAATTTTTTTAGAGCCTGAAGGTCTTAATGATTACACTATTTACCCAAATGGTATTTCCACATCCTTGCCAGAGGATGTGCAGTATGAAATATGTAGTAATATCAATGGTTTAGAGGAGGTAAAAATTTTAAGGCCTGGTTATGCCATTGAATACGATTATGTAGATCCAAGGGAGCTTTTTTTAACGCTTGAGACCAAAAAAATCAAAAACTTGTACCTTGCAGGTCAAATAAATGGAACTACCGGTTATGAAGAGGCTGCTGCTCAAGGACTAATAGCTGGAATTAATGCTGCTGTCTCTTTTAAAGCTCAGGAACCTTTTATTTTGGATAGATCCGAGGCCTATATTGGAGTTATGATAGATGATCTTGTAACAAAAGGAGTTGCTGAACCATATAGGATGTTCACGTCTAGAGCGGAGTACAGACTATCACTTAGATCAGACAATGCTGACATTAGATTAACTCAAAAGGGGATTGATTTGGGCCTTGTTTCACAAAAAAGAGCTAAAATTTTTATGGAAAAACATTTACAATTATCAAATATTCAAAAGAAAATGGATAAATTAAAAATTTCTCCGTCTAAAATTTCTAAATATGGTGTAAATATTGCGAAAGATGGGGTAAATCGATCGGCAAATCAGATTTTAGGACAGAAATCTGTAAATATGGATAAAATACGGGAAATATGGCCTGAAATAAAGTTTATTTCACGTGAAATAGACGACCAAATTGAAATTAATTCCCATTACAAAGGCTATTTAAAGAAGCAAAATGCAGATATATTGGCATTTAAAAGAGACGAAAATTTATTAATACCAAATAATCTAGATTATGACAATTTTTCTGGCCTTTCAAACGAAGTTAAGTCAAAATTTAAGCAAATAAAGCCAAAAACAATGGGTCAAGCGCTTAGAATAGATGGAATTACACCAGCAGCAGTATATATTTTGTTGTCTCACCTTAAAAGAAAGTCTATTAAGCATATAGCTTGATTGATTCGAATATTTTAAAAATTGATAAAATTTTAGCGCTCAATGTTTCACGTGAAACATTACGAGAGCTTGAAGACTACTCTAAAGAGATAATAATTAGAAATAGCAGGATAAATCTAATTAGCAAGAATACAGAAAAATCAATAAAATCAAGGCATATAGAAGATAGCGCGCAAACAATTGATTTTATTGATAAAAATGATATAGAAGTTTGCACAGATCTTGGGTCAGGTGCAGGATTTCCTGGAATAGTTCTAGGAATTTTAATGAAGTCCAAAAAACCATTATTTAAAACAATCTTATACGAGAAAAGCTATCATAAAAGCACTTTCCTTAAAGAAATGTCAAAAAAATTTAGAATTAACACAGAAGTTTATAGAAAAAATATTTTTGAACAAAAAAATTTAAGCACAGATGTTATTATTTCACGTGCATTTAAACCACTTCCAATAATTTTCGAAATTGCTCAGAAAAATTTTATAAATTTTAAGTACATAATTTTTTTTTTAGGAAAAAGTAAAAAAAAAATTTTAAATGATGCACTCCAAAATTGGAATTTTGATTATGAAGAAAAAAAAAGTTTAACAAACAATGAGTCATCAGTAATTAAAATTTATAATTTAGAAAAAAAACATGGATAAGAAAATAATTTCAATAATAAATCAAAAGGGTGGAGTAGGAAAAACGACAACAGTCATCAACTTAGCAGCCGGATTATCAATGAGAGGAAAAAAAGTTTTAGTAATCGACCTTGATCCTCAAGGAAATGCAACAACAGGCCTTGGACTGCCAAACACTGCTAATTCGGAACTAACAATCTATAGCGTACTCAATGGTAATAAGAAAATTACAGATGTTATCCAGGCAACTAAGGTAGAAAATTTAAATTTAATAACGTCTAATGTAGATTTATCTGGTTTGGAAGTGGAAACAGCTGGAGATAGCCGAAGAGCCTTTAAATTGAAGGACGAATTAGGCTCTATTTTAAATGATTCTAGAGCATCATTCGATTATATCCTCATAGACTGCCCACCATCTCTTAGCCTGCTTACAATTATGGCATTAGTTGCTTCAGATGAGCTGGTTGTGCCTCTCCAAACAGAATTCTTTGCATTAGAGGGTCTAACTCAACTCATGAAAACAATAGATAGAATAAAATCTAATTTAAATCCCAACTTAAATATTAGAGGAATACTTTTAACAATGTATGACAAACGAAATAGGTTATCAAGTCAAGTTGAGTCAGAGGCCAGAAATTATTTTAAAGAAAAAGTATATTCTGTAGTTGTCCCCAGAAATGTAAGATTGTCAGAAGCACCATCTCACGGAATCCCAGTTCTTTTATATGATAAAAGTTGTCCAGGAAGCAAAGCATATTTTTCATTTGCAGAAGAGTTTTTAAATCAAGATAAACCAGTGGAGAGTGCAGCATGATAAACCCATTTAAAAGTAAAAAAGGATTAGGCAGGGGATTGTCATCCCTAATAGGAGACTCAGGAACAAATTCTATTAATAATAAAATAAGTATTAGCTCAATAATTCCAAATAAATATCAACCTAGAAACAATTTTGAAAAAGATAGTCTTGAGGAATTAACAAACTCAATTAGAGAAAGAGGTATAATCCAACCTTTAATAGTGCGAAAAGCAGAAGGTCAAAACGAAAAGTATGAATTAATTGCCGGTGAGAGAAGATGGCAAGCAGCTCAAAATGCAGGTTTACACGATGTACCTGTAATCGTAATTGAAGCTGATAATTTAAAATCATTAGAATTTGCCATTGTTGAAAACGTGCAAAGGAAAGATTTGAATCCTATTGAGGAGGCTAATGGATATAAGAGGCTCATTGATGAGTTCAATTATGATCAAGAAAAAGTTTCAAAATTTATTGGTAAAAGTAGAGGCCATGTAGCTAATTGTTTAAGATTATTAAGTTTACCAGATGAAGTTATAAAACTAGTTGAAGAGAATAAACTGTCACAAGGGCATGCAAAAATATTAGTATCAACGGAAAATGCTCTTTTTTTAGCTAAAAAAATCATAAACAAAAAACTATCTGTTCGACAAAGTGAGAATCTTGTTAGATTGCTCAATTCTAAAGGCAAGGTCAAATTCAAACCACAGGATTCGAATATAAAAGAGCTTGAAAACATTATGACTAATAAAATTGGTTTAAGCGTAAATATTAAAAATAATAAAGATAATTCTGGTCAAATAACTTTTAGTTACAAAAGTCAAGATCAACTCGATTACCTGATTGATATAATTAAACTTAATTACTAGTATTACTTTGAGAAATAATAAAATCTGAAAGTATGTTCAGTGAATTTGTAAAATTTTTCTTAATTAAAACTTCTATTTCACCTATTTCATAAATTAATTCATTAACATCCTTTATTTTCCAGTTTAGTACTTGTTTTTTTACTATTTCTTTTTCTTTCCAAAAAATTGGGGGTTTATAGCTTGATATAGCAACATCTAATTTTTTTTTTTCCAAATTTAAATTTTTAAGCTTCAATAATCTTTTTGATTTGGACAATAACGATCTAATTATTAATATACAATCTTCTGGTCCATATTTATTTTCATTTAATATATTAATTGTTTTTTTAGTGTTTTTTGCCAAGCAATTGTCCACTAAATCAAATATTTTATAATTTTCCGATAAGTTTGATAAAGCAACAACATCTTCAAAACTAACGCTTTTGCTATCTAAGCAGAACATTGATATTTTTTCAATTTCTCCAATCAGGCTCTCTCGGTCTTCTCTAGCTCTTTCAACTAGTAAGTTTATGCTCTCAGAAGAAATAGAAACTTTTCTTTCTTTGAAAAAATTCGAAGTTAAACTAAATAATTTTCTATTATCATCAGGGTAAAATGGAACACAGATACATTTTTTATCATTTTCAAAAAATATTCTCAGTTTTGATTTCTTATCAAGCACATCTGAATTTATAATTACCAATGAACCTTCAAGCTTAATTTCATTAATTTTTGTTATAAAATCAAGTATTTTATCAGTAGATCGATCTATTTTGTATATTTTGCCTTCTTCAAAAAAAGACTTATTTGTTAATTCGTTTATGAAATTTTGTTGATTTGTTATTACTTCATTTTCCTCATAACTAACTAATTGTAAATTTGTTTTTTTTTTAATATTTTTTTCTATAATTTCATTTTTTAAACCATTATTTAATCCATAAAATAAAAAAAAATTATTATTTAATAAATTTATTTTTTCTATTTCGAAATATTTTTTAATCATTTTATAAATCAATTATTTTAATTATTAGTTCATTAGAAATTTTAGTCGTTAAATTGCGCGTTATATTTGCTTCATATTCAGATAAATCAAACTTATTACTGGTATTTTGATAGTCAAAAAATTCATTTACATTAAAAGTACTCTCAAGTTTTTCATTACTATAAATGAAAATTTCACCATTTATTACAATAGAATAGACCAGAGGCTCACCTTTTTTATTTTTTGATTTAATATTTTTGCTTTGCTCTAAATTTATTTTAATTCTGTAATCTTGTTTATCTAAATCAGATGAATAGTAATTACTTAAATTATTTTTTAAAATTATAGATACTCTTTCATCGTTTGTTTTTATTTCGCTGAATCTAAAATTAGTATTTTTTACACTGTAAATAGCTTCAAATCCACAACCATTTAAAAGTATAATTGGTATAAAAAAAAAAATTATTAATTTTTTAAATTTAATCATTTTATAATAAAATTAATTAATCTATCTTTTATTAGAACTGTTTTGTGAATATTCTTGTCTTTTAAATATTTATCAAATGTATCTAATTTTTTTATTTTATTAATCAAAGCTTGTTCATTTATACCCTTGTGCTCCTCAAGAATAGCTCTTTTTTTTCCATTAACTTGCACAACTATTTTGACTTTATCTTCGTTTAAAAATCTTTCGTTTATTTTGGGCCATTTGTATTTTAGACTTTTATTTAGATCCTGGATACATTCAGATGCAAAATGAGGTATTATTGGAAACATTAATTGTAATATTTTATAATAGTTTTCCTCGAATTGTTTTAAGTCTAGATTTTTATCAATAGTTTTTACCAAGTAATTATAAGTCTCATAAAGATTTGCTATTATTACATTATAATTAAACTTTTCTAAATTTTTTGTAATTTTATCAATTAGCAAATTGGTGAATTTATTTATATCTTCTATTTCTTCATTTTTTGATAAATTATTTTTTTGTAACAATTTTTTCTTGATATTAGTGTGGAGCATCCAAAGTTTTTGAATCAATTTATACGACGCGTTCATTCCCTGATCTGACCATTGAATATCTTTTTCGGGAGGACTATCCGATAGAATAAAAATTCTAACAGCGTCTGCACCATAACTTTTCATAATTTGTTCAGGATCTATAGTATTTTTTTTGGACTTTGACATTGACTCTGATTTTCCAACTTTAACCTCTTCTTCAGGATTATTTTTTAAATAAATTTTTTTATTATCTTTCAAAATAACTTCATCAAGTGATAACCACTTTCCATTTTTATCTTTATATGTCTCATGGCAAACCATCCCTTGAGTGAATAATCCTGCAAAAGGTTCTGTAATATCTAAATTTTTGTTTTTATACGAGAGTGCCCTCATGAAAAATCTTGAATATAATAAATGTAATATTGCATGTTCAATTCCTCCTATATACTGATCAACAGGCATCCAATATTTTACATCATCTAAATTAAATCCATATTTTTCTGCTTTAGGAGAACAAAATCTCAAAAAATACCATGAAGAACAAACAAAAGTATCAAGTGTATCAGTTTCCCTTACACAATTTTCACCATTTATAACAACTTTTTTCCACTCATTTTGATGATCCAGAGGATTTCCATTGGTGCTAAGATCAATATTTTCTGGCAATTTTACTGGAAGTTTTTCATCAGGAATTTTAACAATCTCATTTTTTTCATTATAAGCAACAGGGATTGGGCATCCCCAATATCTTTGCCTAGAAACACCCCAATCCTTTAGTCTGTAGTTTATTTTCTTTTTCCCTAATTTTTTTTTTTCTAAAATTTCTATAGTTTTTGAAATTGACTCTTCTGGAACTTTTAATCCATTTAAAAAATCGGAATTAAAAATTAAGCCTTCTCCAGTATATGCTTCTTTAAGGATTTTGAAGTCCTTTTCTTCTTTCTTTGGTTTAACCACAGGTATAACATTTAACTTGTATTTCAATGCGAAATCTAAATCTCTTTGATCGTGGGCAGGGCACCCAAATACTGCACCAAGTCCATAATCCATGAGAACGAAGTTTGCAAAATATACTGGAATTTTAATTTTCTCGTCAAGAGGATTAACAGCAACTAATTTAGTTTTAAAACCTATTTTTTCTGCATTAGCGATAGACTCCTCTGTTGTTCCAGACTTTGAGCATTCTTTTTTAAAATTTATGAAATCATTATCTTTTTCGTAATATTTTGAGAGTGGGTGATCTACAGATAAAGCTAAAAAAGAAGAACCAAAAAGAGTATCAGGTCTTGTTGTATAGCAATATATTGATTTTACTTTTTCGTTGCCTAAAATTTTAAACTCTATTTCGCAACCAAATGATTTTCCAATCCAATTTTTTTGCATTACTTTTACCTTAGTTGGCCATTCTGGAAGGTTATCAAGATCATTTAATAATTCTTCTGAAAATTTTGAAATATTAAAAAACCATTGATTTAGTTTTTTTCTTTCAACTACTGCTCCAGATCTCCACCCTTTGCCCTCTATTACTTGCTCGTTTGCTAATACTGTTTGTTCCACAGGATCCCAATTTACATAATTTTCCTTCCTATAAACCAAACCTTTATCAAGAAGCTCTAAAAAAAATTTTTGCTGATGCTTATAATAATCTTTTGAACATGTAGAAATTTCTTTATCCCAGTCTATCGATAATCCCATTCTCATTAATTGTTTTTTCATGTTTAAAATATTTTGTTCTGTCCATACCTTAGGATCAAGATTATTTTCTTTCGCAGCATTTTCTGCTGGCATACCGAATGAGTCCCAGCCCATTGGATGAAGTACATTGTAACCTTGTAATTTTTTATAACGGGCAAGGACATCTCCAATAGTATAGTTTCTTACATGTCCCATGTGGATTTTACCTGATGGATAAGGGAACATTTCCAAGCAATAAAATTTTTTCTTTGATTTATCTAGTGAGGTTTTATCAGACTTATTTTCTGTCCAGTACTTCTGCCACTTCGACTCAACTTCGTGAAAATTGTATCTATCCATTTTTAATAAAATTAATTAAGACAAACGAATTTTTTTTTCATATTCTACTTTTTAGGGGAACTTGGTCTTTTTTTCTTTCGTTGTTTTTTTGCTCTGGCTTGAAAGTCTTTATTATAAGTTACAGCTTTTTTGAGTATTGCGATTTTAATTTCATTATTAAGAGTTCCATCTACTTTACTTACATTACACTTATTTTTTTCATCGCAAATTTTATTGTGTATAATTACATCAAGACCGTCAGCTCTTATTTCATTAGAATGAAATCTAACAGTAATTTTTATTGCTTCATCATCATTATTTTCACTATACCAGTCCGTAATTATTATCCCACCACCATAATCTGCACTACTTAAAATCATAAAATCTAAAGTATCTAGGCTCGCTCTCCATAGTGGGTTAAATTCGCTAAAGGATCCTACACCAAAATTATCTTTTCTAAATAATTGAATACCTTTTCCCTCCTCCATATTTTTTCTAATTCTATCCTCGGCATTAACTGGTACCTCTCTTACGTCAACAGGCTTATAAATTCCGCAGGAAGTCAGTATTAAAATTAAAAACGTAAGTAATTTTATGTTAAAAATATTAAATTTTCTCATAATGCTACATTTAAACTAAAATGTTCATAAACAAAGCAATGTTTAAAAAAAGTAGTTGCATAAATACAACATAATTAAACTAAATGTTGATTTTACGACATTTTTATCAAAAAGTAGAGCTTTTTTAAGTATATACCCCTTATTCATATATGAAACAAAAAGGAGAATATAATGGATAAACTTAAAAAAATAGGTGTAACAGCATTAGCTGGAACACTGGCTTCTTTCTCTGCTAATGCAGCTGATGTAAGTTTCGGTGGTACTTCTAAAGTATCATTCGGATCTACTTCATCTGACAGAAACGCAGCGGAATCAGCTACAAGAGATGCCCTAAATGCAGACTCAACTATAGCAGCTTCACTTAGTGGTGAGCTAGACAACGGTTGGACTGTATCAGGGTTCATGGATGATATATCAAATGGTATGACATCATCTGCAATATCAGTTGGTATGGGTTCTATGGGAACTATACAAATTAACCAAGCTGCAACAGGTGTTGTTGACGGTTATGATGACATTCTACCAGTTGCTTATGAAGAAATTAACGACGGTGCACAACATGCTGTAAGAGGTATGGACGCTGGATCAGATGTTGAAGCAGGTTCAATCTCATACATTTCACCTTCTTTCGAGTTTGGTGGAGCTTCTATGAGTGTTAGAGCTGATTTCGACCCAGCTGCTGGAGCTGCTGCTGCAGACGGTGTTGGTGTTGCTGGTGCTGCTAATACTGGTGCAGGTCTTGCATACGGTGGTGAGATTAACTACGGTGGATTAAAAATTGTAGCTGGATACACTGAAGTAGAAACTACTTTGGAGAACACAACTGCTAGATCGCCTAATGACAAACAATCTGTTTTAACGACAGCTGTATACTCTATGGGACCAATAAGTATTGGTTACGGAGAATGGTATACTAATGAAAAAGATGCTGCTACTGACTATTCAACAGAAGGTATGTCAATTGCATTTGCAGTAAACGATGAACTTTCAGTATCTTGGGGTGAACTAGAAGATACTAAAGAAGCGAGTTCTGACAGTGCTGCTGTTACAACTGAATTGACTGCATTCCAAGTTGCTTATACAATGGGAAGCATGGGCATCAAGTTGAAACACACAGACACAGATAACGGATATCAAACAGATGCAAAATCTGCTGAGAACACGGAGATTGCAGTATCATTCTCATTCTAAGTAGATATTTAGTTTAAATATTTAAAAGGCCCAGATTTATTTCTGGGCCTTTTTTTTTATCATAGATATAGAAGCATACCCTACTGCTTTTGAAATATTAATTTTATTTAAGTTGGCAAGGTTAATTCCACCCAAAGCAATAATTTTTTTTTTTACTTTGAATTGACAAATCTCTAAATACATTAAGGCTTAAAAAACTACTTTTCTTTTTAACTTTAAATATTGGACTAAGAAATATTAGCTCACATTTTTGCTTTATTTTATAGTTGATTTCACTTAAATTATGAGCTGATCCTATAATTAAAAAATCCTTCCTTTTATATGATAAAAGATGTTTAAAACTTTTATTAAATGCTGGAATATAATATCCATCTAGATCTAAATTCCATGCAAGCTTGTGATTGTTTGCTAAGTAAAATTTACGTTTATGTTCTTTACAATGTTTTTTAATTTTTAAAATAGCATCTATATTCAAGTCTTTTTTATAGTTTCGGTATATGATAGATACATTTTTATCTATTTTTTCTAAATAGGTTTCATTATATTTATCTATAAAGTGAAATATTTTAAATAAGTTATGCATACAACTATTGT
>MDTB01069184.1_pt1 | contig 26853 bp, 27 predicted proteins | sample 811161 | NCBI WGS metagenome assembly MDTB01 (sample SAMN05326650, study PRJNA326480) | marine metagenome | isolation source: seawater | place: Mediterranean Sea | collected 2009 | reverse complement strand
TTAATAGTTAATACTCAAAACTTAAAATATTTTTCAAAATCTGTAGAGTCAATTAATAATTTTTTAAAAAATGAAGTTAGTAACTCTAGAGCCAAAGAACCTCTTGAGTTTAATAATGAAATCTCTTTCAAAAAAGTATACTTTAAATACACTGATCAAGATCTGTTAAAAGACATTAGTTTTAAGATTAAGAAAAATGATTTTATAGGAATTATTGGTCCTTCAGGGTCGGGAAAGTCTACTATTCTTAAATTATTAATGGGAGTCATTAAACCTGATATCGGAGATATCCTAGTTGATGGTAAAAATTTTAAAATTGAAAATAGCTTCATAAATATTGGTTATGTAGGACAAAGAGTAAATCTAATTAGAGGAACTTTAACTCAAAACATAGCATTTGGGTGTGAGGAAGAGGATATTGATAAAGAAAAATTAGATTTTGCAGTAAACACAGCACAGCTAAGACCTCTTGTGGATTCATTTGATGAGGGACTAGATAAAATAGTAATAGATAATGGATTAAATTTTTCAGGTGGTCAAATACAAAGAATAGGAATTGCAAGAGCACTTTATAATAATCCCGAAATTCTTGTTTTTGATGAACCTACTTCTGCTATTGATAATAAACTGAAAGGAGCTTTTTTAAGAGATATCCATAATATTTCAAAAACAAAAACAATAATTATGGTAACTCATAATATATTAGACTTAAAAGATTGTAATAAAGTAATTGAACTTGATAAATATGAATAATTATAGAAAACCTTTTTTGATTGCAGAAATTGGATGTAATCATATGGGAGATATGGACACTGCAAAAGAGTTAATTCTTTTAGCAAAGAATAATGGTGCAGATGCTGCTAAATTCCAAAAAAGAAACAATAGAGAACTACTAACAGATGAACAGTATAATGCACCTCATCCAAACCCACAAAATTCATACGGAAATTCATATGGTGCTCACAGAGAGTTTTTGGAATTCACTCTAGAACAACATAAAGAGTTAAAAAATTATTGTAATTCAATTAATATTGAATACTCTACATCAGTATGGGATACTATATCAGCTGAAGAGATTATTTCATTAAATCCTAAAATGATAAAAGTTCCTTCGGCATGTAACAATAATAAATGGTTATTAGAGTTATTAAGAGACAAATATCAAGGAGAAATTCATATCTCTTTAGGTATGACTACTATTGATGAGGAAAAAAGAATTTTTGAAATTCTAAGTAAAAATCAAGAAATAAAAAATAGATTAATCGTTTATAGTTGTACATCAGGATATCCTGTTCCATTTGATCAAGTTTGCCTTTTAGAAATATTAAGATTAAAAAGTAAATATGAGGATAAAGTTAAATCAATTGGATTCTCAGGACATCACCTGGGTATTTCTGTAGATATTGCTGCTTACACTTTAGGTGCTTCTGTGATTGAAAGACATTTTACTAAGGATAGAACCTGGAAAGGCACTGACCATGCAGCATCACTTGAACCTAGTGGACTATTTAAGCTTTCGAGAGATCTTGAAGCTGTAAATCAATCGCTTAAATTTAAAGAGGAGGAGATACTTGAAATTGAAATAGAGACTAGATCAAAGCTTAAATTTAAATAATGAAAAAAATAGCATTTATTCCAATTAGATCTGGAAGTAAAGGTATCAAGGATAAAAACATTAAAGATTTTAATGGGAAACCTTTATGTTATTGGACTATCAGCAGTTCATCAGAATCAAAATCAATTGATGAAATTTATGTTTCAACTGATTCAAAAAAAATAATTGATATAGTTGAATCTTTCCAGCTTCCTAAAGTAAAAACTTTTCTTAGAAGTAAAAAAACTTCTTTAGATACATCGTCAACTGAAAGTGCAATGCTTGAATTTATAGAAAAAAAGAATTTTGATGAAGAATCTATTTTTATATTAATTCAGGCTACTTCTCCTTTCACTATGGCAGAAGATCTTGATGGTGCAATTAGAAAGATTTCTAAAGGTAGTTCCGTATTGTCTGTTTGTAACTTCAAAAGATTTATTTGGAATAATGATGGCCCTATAAATTATGATTTTTTTAATAGAAATAGAAGACAGGATCAAAATGGATATTATTTGGAGAATGGAGCTTTTTACATAAGCTATATAAATGATATAATCAAGACAAAATCCAGAATTTCAGGGAAAATAAAATTTCAAGTAATGTCAGAGGAATCTTCAATTGAAATAGACACTCAGATGGACTGGGATTTGGCAGAATTTCTCCATTTAAAAAAAGAGAAGATCAATAATAAAAAAATAAAATTAGTATTGTCTGATCTAGATGGTGTCCTAACAGATGGAGGAGTTTATTACAATCAAAAAGAAGAATTATTAAAAAAATTTAATATGAAAGATGGTATGGGGTTTCAATTACTGAGAGAAAATAATATTAAAACTGGTATTATAACATCTGAAACATCAAACTTTTCTAATGTAAGAGCAAATAAATTAAAGGTTGATTTTTTATTGAAGGGTGATTCATTTGACGGTAAACTTAAGAGTGTAAAAAAAATATGTAATGATTTAAATATTGATTTATCAGAAGTTGCTTATATGGGGGATGATATAAATTGTTATGAGCTACTTAGAGAAGTTGGCTATAAAGCATGTCCAATAGACGCAGTAAAGAAAATAAAAAAAATAGACAATATTTATATATCACCATTGTCTGGGGGGAGTGGGTGTTTTAGAGATTTTATAGAAAAGTTAACTTATGATTCATAGTTTTTTAAAATCAAAAACAGGTCTTAAAATTAGAGAAATATTAGAGTTTAAAAATTTTAAACTTGAGGATAGACACCTAGGTGAACAATGTTATATTTTTGGTGATGGTGTTTCAATTCAAAATTATGATCTCCAGAACTTTAATGATAAAATTGGGATAGCATGTAATCACTTTCCATTTCATAATGACTTTAAAAAAACAAATGTTAAATATGCTATTCTATGTGAACCATTCTATTTTATGCCTTTTTTTGATAGAATTATAAAAAGAAGAAAAGTAAAAACAATATTCTCTTTAAATCCTATTTCATTTCATTACAGAAAAATTGTTAGAACTAACCCTGAAATTAGTTTCTTCATTAACCTTAGCAACTTTCTGTTTTTTAAAGGAAAAAATATATTCTATTTATATAGAAATATTTTATCAAAAAAAAATAAAGAAAATAATTTATGTAAAGAGTTTGACTGTGATAAAGGGGTTTTAAGAAGAGCTATTTCTTTAGCGGTATACCTGGGATTTAAAAATATTTATTTGGTTGGATGTGATTACTTAATGAATCCAGCAAAATATGGTCATTGGTATGAGAAAGTATCAGGGGATAGAAAAATTGATGAGTCATATATAGATGTTTTTATATCAAGCTTAAAACTTAATAACATCAATTTTAAATTGGTAGTACCTAAAAAAGTTGAATCAAATATTGAGACTGTTATCTACGAGGACCTTTTTAAAACAAAAAAAAAATTGAAGAAAAATAATTTATTATTATCAGAGGAAAATATGAAAGTTTTTAAAATGCAAAACACATTTGAACTATGAAAAATATTTTAATTACTGGGGGTGCTGGATTTATTGGCTCGCATGTAGTAAGAAAATTTGTTAGTAAGTATCCTAAATACAATATTATTAATTTGGATGCTCTAACATACTCTGGAAATCTTCAAAATTTAAAAGATTTAGAATCTAAGCAAAACTATAAGTTTTTGAAAGGTGATATTACTGATGAAAAATATATAAATCAATTATTCAAAAAATATCAATTTGATGGAATTATTCATTTAGCAGCTGAATCACATGTTGATAGGTCAATAACTGATCCTATTAGATTTGCTAAAACGAATATTCTTGGAACGATGATTTTATTAAATGCTTTTAAAAGTATTTGGGATAACAACTGGGATGGTAAAAGATTTTATCATGTCAGTACAGATGAAGTATATGGTTCTTTAGGTACCGAAGGTTTGTTTACGGAGAAAACTCCTTACGATCCAAGCTCACCTTATTCTGCATCTAAGGCAAGTTCTGATCATTTTGTAAGAGCTTATGGTGAGACATATGAAATTCCATATGTGATAAGTAATTGCTCAAACAATTATGGTCCAAACCAATTTCCAGAAAAATTAATTCCATTATTTATAAATAATATAATTAATAATAAGTCACTTCCAGTTTATGGAGATGGAAATTACACCAGAGATTGGTTATTTGTAGAAGACCATGCCCTTGCGATCGACTTGGTTTTCAATAAAGGTTTAAACCGTGAGACATATAATGTAGGTGGGTTTAATGAGTGGAAAAATATTGATTTAATTAAGCTTCTTTGCAGATTAATGGATGAAAAATTAGAGAATGAAATTGGAACAAGCGAAAAGCTAATTACGTTTATAAAAGATAGACCAGGTCATGATTTTCGTTATGCTTTAGATGGTTCAAAAATTAATAAGGACCTTGGTTGGAATCCAAGTATTTCATTTGAAGAAGGTTTATCTAGAACAATTGATTGGTATTTAAATAACAAAGAATGGTTAGAAAATGTAACATCAGGTGAATATCAAAACTATTATAAATTAAATTATAAATAATTATTATGAAAGGAATTATTTTAGCAGGTGGATCAGGTACAAGACTCAACCCTCTTACAATTTCAATATCTAAACAATTATTACCTGTATACGATAAGCCTATGATATACTACCCTATTTCTATATTGCTTCTTGCGGGAATTAGAGAAATACTTATTATTTCAACTCCTAATGATATACCAAAATTTAAAAATTTATTAAAAGATGGCTCTGATTTGGGTGTTAAATTCTCTTATAAAATGCAGCCATCCCCAGATGGATTAGCTCAAGCTTTTATATTAGGTGAGGAATTTATTGGTGATGATGATGTATGTCTAGTGTTAGGTGATAATATATTTTATTCTGAAGGGTTAATTGCTCTGTTAAAAAAGGCTATATATAATGCAGAAGTTAAAAAGAAAGCTACAGTTTTTGGACATCAAGTAGTAGATCCTAGCAATTTTGGGGTTGTTAATTTTGATAAAAAAGGATCTATATTATCTTTTGAAGAAAAGCCAGCCAAACCAAAATCAAATTATGCTATAGTAGGGCTATATTTTTATCCAAATAATATAGTTGAGATTTCTAAAAAAGTGACTCCATCTGATAGAGGTGAATTAGAAATAACATCTGTCAATAATATTTATTTAAAAAGAGAAGAAATTTTATTAGAACTGATGGGAAGGGGTTTTGCTTGGCTTGATACTGGAACTTTTGAAGGTTTGTTGGCAGCTTCTAATTTTATAAAAACATTTCAAGATTTACAGTCTTTAAAAATTGCATGTCTAGAAGAAATTGCATTCGAAAAGGGTTATATTGATGCTAAGCAATTGAAGAAATTAGCACAAAAAAATATAGATAAAAGCTACACTAATTATTTATTACAATTATTGAAATGATGAATGAATTTATATTATTTGGGCAACCCGATATTGGAAAAGATGAAATTAATGAAGTAATTGATTCTTTAAAAAATGGTTGGTTAGGTACCGGACCCAAAACTAAAAGATTCGAAGAGGATTTTGCTAAATACAAGTCTTCAAATTTTTCTTTAGCACTTAATTCGTGCACAGCTGGATTACATCTATCATGTTTGACACTAGACTTAAAGCCTGGAGATGAAGTTATTACTACTGCAATGACCTTCTGCGCTACAGTAAATGCTATAATTCATGCTGGTGGAAAACCAGTTCTAGTAGACATTGATCCGTCAAGTTGGAACATTGATTGTAATAAATTAGAGGAGAAAATTACATCAAAAACAAAGGCAATAATTCCTGTTCATTTTGCTGGAAGAGCCTGTGATATGGATATAATAATGGGCATTTCTAAAAAATATAATTTGAAAGTTATTGAAGATTGCGCACATGCAATTGAAACAATTTACAAAGGGAGAAAAGCAGGGGCTATTGGCGATATGGGTGTTTTTAGTTTTTATGCTACTAAAAACCTTGCTGTTGGAGAGGGAGGAATGATTATAAGCAATAATGAAAGTTTAATTTCAAAATTGAAAATATCTGCACTTCATGGAATGTCAAAAGATGCTTGGTCCAGATTTTCTAATGATGGTTATAAACATTATAAGGTAGAGATGGCTGGCTTTAAGTACAATATGCCAGATATTCAAGCTGCTATCGGTATTCATCAGCTCAAAAAAATTGACGACTTTACTATGAAAAGGGAAAGAATATGGAAGCTGTATCTAAAGGAATTTGAAAACCTACCTGTAAATTTACCATGTGAAATTGAAAAGAACACCACGCATGCATACCATTTATTTAATATTTGTTTAGATCAAAATAAAACTAATATTAAGAGGGATGATTTTTTAAATAAGATGAATTATAATAGAATTGGAGTTGGTATTCATTATGAATCTATTCCGATACACCCATATTATCAAAAAGCATTTAATTGGGAACCATCAGACTACCCTAATGCTCTAAAATTTGGTAATGAAACTGTTAGTATTCCTATCTCTCCTAAGTTATCAGACAATGAGTTAGACAAAATTATTTCTGTAACTAAAAATATTTTGAGTGAAAAATAGTATAAAAATTGCTACACCTATTTCTCATTTATTTGATAATGGAAAGCTTAGTTCTCAAATTATAAGTTTATCTGATTGTTTGGAATGTAGAGATCATAGTGTTGATAAAGATTTTAAAAGCCAAGAATTGTTTCATTCTGACTTACAACCAATTCATAAATTTTCAAGAGAGGATATAGATAGTCTAATTAAAATTAAATCTGAAAAATTAGATTTAAAACTAATTTCTTTTCACTTGGCATCATGTTATGCAAAGCCAAAAGTTAAAAATGGAATTTTTCATCCAAATGGGATTAAAATTTCAATTGGGGAATTAAAACATAATGCGCAAGTTAATATCAAAAAAATAAAAGAAATTTTTGGAAAAAATATTTCTATTTCTGTAGAAAATAACAACTATTATAAAACAGAAGCGTATGACTATATTACTGATCCAGACTTTATAAGCTCAATTGTATATGATAACGATATAAATTTCTTATTTGATATTTCTCATGCTAGAATATCCGCAATTAATAGTGGTGTAGATTTTTATAAATACTTATCCAAGCTACCCTTAAATCGAGTCAATCAAATACATGTTTCAAAAGAAGAAATTGATTCTGATGGAGAAGTGTTTGATGCACACGAGCTACCTTCTGATGAAGAAACAAAAGAGATTATAAAATTTATCAAAAAGTATAATACTCTTGAGTACATTACAATTGAGTATTACAAGGATCCATTTAAACTTGTAAACTACTTGACAAGACTAAAAAAAATTATATGAAAAATAATTATTTGAATAAAATTCATGATTTAAAAAACAAAGTTATTGTTATAACAGGAAGTTGTGGTCAGTTGGGTTCTTCTATGTGTGATTTATTTGTTAAAATGGGATGTAAAGTTATTGGTTTAGATAATTCAGTTGAATCAAATAAGATTAATAATGTAGATTATTATGATTTAGATATTAGGCAGAGCAAAAATGTTTCTATTGTATTTAAAAATATTTTTAAAAAATACAATCAAATTGATATACTAATTAACAATGCTGGAGTTAGTGTTTTTGAACCATTTGAAGAGCGTAACGAAGAAAATTTTGATTGGGTAATGAATGTCAATTTAAAAGGAACTTTTAATTGTATTCAAAAATATGTTGATAATTATGACTCAATAAATCAAAAACAAGGGTGCATAATAAATATAGCATCTATGTATGGGTTAATAAGTCCTGATTTCAGGATATATTCAGAAAATGATAGAAAAAACAGTGAAGTATATGGAGCAACAAAGGCAGGAGTAATACAGATGACTAAATATTTTGCTGTCCATTTAGCTGACAGAAATATAAGATCAAATTCAATTTCACCGGGCGGAGTTTATAACCCAGCTAACCCGCAAGGGAAAGAATTTATAGAGAATTATACATATAGGTGTCCAATGAAAAGAATGGCAAAATCCGAGGAGATTGCTAATGTTGCACTATTTTTAGCAACTGAGCTTTCTTCTTATGTAAATGGTCAAAATATTATTGTAGACGGTGGTATGTCTGCGTGGTAAACAAATTTTAAAAATAAAAATATGAAAAAGTTAAAAGATTATGGGTTTAATACTGATAATAGTACCTATGTAATTGCTGAAATAGGTATAAATCATGGAGGGGATATTTCCGTAGCTAAACAATTAATTGACTCCGCGGCTAAAACTGGTGCAGATGCTGTAAAATTTCAAACGTACAGAACTGAAAAAAGAGTATCCAAGGACTCACCTATTTTTGATATTCTTAAAAAATGTGAACTCCCATTTGAAGCTTTCAAAGAACTTCAATTATATTCTAAAAGACTAAATATTGATTTTTTCTCTACTCCATTTGATTTTGAAAGTGTTGACTATTTGGAAAGTATAAATGTTGATTTATATAAAATTGCTTCTTTTGATATTGGCAATATGGATTTACTAGAAAAAGTAGCTAAAACTAATAAACCAATTATTTTATCCGTAGGGATGTCTAATGTTGACGAAATTACTAATGCATATAATTGTATTAAGAAATACAATGACAAACTAGCTTTACTTCACTGTGTATCAGCTTATCCTACAGATGAGAAAGATTCAAATATTTCAGCAATCTTTAGTTTAAAAGACAATTTTAAAGATTGTGTTATTGGACAATCTGATCATACTAATGATATTGATGTACCATTATTTTCTGTATGTTCAGGCGCTCAAATTTTAGAAAAACATTTTAAAATAGATGAATCTATGGAATGTGTTGATTCACCTGTTTCAATAACAGAGTTGCAATTAAAAAATATGGTATCACAAACGCGTAGGATTGAAAAAATTATGGGAAGTTCAGAATTACAGATTAGAGACTGTGAAAAAGGTTCATTAGTTTTTAGAAGAAAATCATGAAAAAGATTATAATATTTGGTTGTCAACAAATAGCTGTTGATTTTATTAGGTATGTTTTAAATCAAAATGAGGTTGAAATTTCTCTAGTAGTAACTTATGAATTAATATTGGATAAAACTTATGGCTATGAATCTGTTATTGAAAACTTTGCTCAAACTAATATTGAAGTTGAATATCCTCCTAGAATTACTAAATCATTAATTGATAAAATCAGAGATATAAATCCTGATTATATTTTTTCAATATATTACAGGAAGATACTTCCTAAATCACTTTTGTCATTAGCTAAATTTTCATGTATAAATATTCATCCTAGTTTACTTCCAGAATATAGAGGGCCTGTACCTACCGCTTGGGCAATTGAAAATGGTGAAAAACACTTTGGTGTTACAATTCATTTAATGGATGAGGGTATTGATACTGGGGATATTTTAGTTCAAGAGAAATATCCAATATTTGATAATGAAACTGGATTTGAACTTTATACTCGTGGAATGAAATTAGGATATGAATTGTTAGTAAAAAATTTTAAAAAAATTATTAATGAAGAAATTAAACCAAAACCTCAGGTAGGTGCTGGATCATATTTTGGGAAAAAGAGGAGTAAGCACACAATTTCTTGGCGTCAATCTGCTGAAAAAATTAATAATAAAATCAGAAGTCACTCAAAACCTTATAACCCTGCTGAAACTTCTTTATTTAACAGGTATATATTTATAAACAAAGCTAAAGTTATATACAGTAACAAATATCCTGCTCAGGGATGTGGAAAAATAGTTGATATTACAGATGAAAATAAATTAATTATATCCTGTTCAAGTGGTTGTTTAATGCTTGAGGATTTTTCTATATTTCCTAAATTAACTAAAGAAGATGAAAAGATATATTTTAAAGTTGGTAATAAATTAAATTAATATGGAAGGACAAGAACTATATAAAAAAGCTAAAAAAATTATTCCTGGTGGAACTATGTTACTATCCAAAAGACCTGAAATGTTTTTGCCTGATAATTGGCCTTCTTATTTTTCCAAAGCAAAGGGCTGCTATGTTTGGGACCTTGATGGAAATAAATACACAGACATGTCAATTATGGGTATTGGAACAAACACTCTTGGTTACGGACATGATGAGGTAGATTCTGCAGTTAAGGATACTATTCAAAATGGTAATATGAGCACTTTAAATTGTCCTGAAGAAGTATATCTAGCTCAGAAGCTACTTAAAATTAACGATTGGGCAGGTTCAGTTAGGTTTTGTAGAGCAGGAGGGGAAGCGAACGCATTGGCTATTAGAATAGCCAGAGCCTCATCTGGCAAAGATAAAATAGCAATCTGTGGTTATCATGGTTGGCATGATTGGTATTTATCTGTAAATCATAGTTCATTAAATGGATTAGATGATCACTTATTACCTGGACTAAAACCTAAAGGAGTACCAAAAAATTTAAAAAATACAGTTTATCCTTTTACTTATAATGATTATGAAGAATTATTAAACATTTGCGATAACAATGATATTGGAGTAATAAAAATGGAAGTAATTAGAAATCGTGGACCAGAAAATAATTTTCTCCAAAAGGTGCGTGATCTAGCAACCCAAAGAGGTATTGTATTAGTTTTTGATGAATGTACATCAGGTTTTAGGGAAACTTTTGGAGGCATTCATAAAAAGTATTCAGTCAACCCTGATTTAGCCATGTTTGGAAAAACTCTTGGAAATGGATATGCTATAACTGCAGTTGTTGGTTTAGAGGAAGTTATGAAGTCTGCAGAAGACACATTTGTTAGCAGTACTTTCTGGACCGAAAGAATAGGGCCAACTGCAGCTCTAAAAACACTCGAGATTATGGAGAATATTGAATCATGGAAGATAATCACTGACATTGGACTAAAAGTAAGAAGCTGCTGGTCAGATTTATTTGAAAAACATAATATTGAATTTACAATCGGTGGAATTCCATCTTTAAGTTCTTACTCTTTTAAAGAGAATGATTTAGAAATTCAAACTTTTATTACTCAAGAAATGCTCAAAAAAGGTTTTCTTGCAAGTAATAGGTTTTATGCGTCTATTGCTCATAGTAATGAAGTACTAGATTCTTATTTTAACGCATTGGATGAAACCTTAAATTCAATTAGTGTGATAAGCAATAATAAAGATGAGATTATAGATAGATTAAATGGTCCCATAAGACATTCTGGGTTTAAAAGACTAAATTAATTATGATTATTGCAATTATACAAGCTCGCATGGGTTCATCAAGACTGCCAAAAAAAGCTTTAATGGATATTGATGGAACTCCTTCTTTAAAATTTATGATAGATAGAGTTAAAAAATCTAAACTTATTGATAAAATTATTGTTGCCACTACTAATAAGGAAGAAGACAATAAAATTGTCAGCTTTTGCAACAACAATGATTTTTTTTGCCATCGAGGTTCCGAAGATGATGTTCTGGATAGATATTATCAAACAGCCAAAGAGTATAAGGCTAAAACAGTAGTTAGATTAACCTCTGACTGTCCATTAATTGATCCTTATCTGATTGATGACACAATTAATCTTTTCAAACAAAAAAAAGTTGATTATGCTGCAAATACAGTTCCACCTGAAATAAAAAAATATCCTGATGGTAGTGATGTCGAAGTTTTTAGCTTTAAAAATTTAAATAGAGCCTGGATTGAGGCTAAAGACGTTAAGGATAGAGAGCATGTTACCTTTTATTTCTGGAAGAGAAATAAAGATTTCACAACAGCAATACTTGACAATAAATATGACTGGGGTAAATACAGAATCACAGTTGATTATATAGAAGATATTGATTTAGTTCAGGAAATCGTCAGAATATTGAAATATCAAAAAAAGTTTGGAACTACAAAAGAAATTGTAGAAATATTAGAATCAAATCCAGAGCTATTAAAAATAAACTCAATGCATTCCTGGGGTGCAAATTGGTAAGCCTATTTATTAATTTACCATAATTAATTCACCATAGGATATTTGACCTATTATGAAAAATTTTTACATATTAGATTTTCTCAAAAAAAACTCAAATTTGGATTCAAAGAAATTAGAGATTTTAAAACAAGAATTCGATTTCAGAATTTATTCTTATGGTGATCAATTTAAATATGCTCACGAAAATAAAAAACAAAAGTTCTCTACAGTTTTATTTCAATATCTAAAATCGGTATATATATTATTAAAAATTTTTCTTAATAAAAAATCAGATAATAATAAAAAAGCTATTTTTTCTAGTGCCTACTTCAATCTGAATGATGAACTTTCTAAATTAGGTTTTGAAGTTTATTCACCAAGTTGGTATTTGAAAAAGGATGGAAATGTTCTTCCTAACTTTAGTCTTTTCAATTCTTCTAAAAAAATATTAGCTACTTTAAGTAGTTCTAATTTTCGAGATTTACTAACTCCTAATTTTATCACCCAAATTGATGAATTTGAAAAGATTGTTTTAAAAGCATTGAAAATAAATAATATACAAGCAGTTATTGTCTCAAATGATATAACATTTATTGACAAAATTTTAATTGATGTATGTAAAAAGTTGAAAATTCCTTCTTTTTTATTTCTCCACGGGCTTCCTCCAAACTTTAATTTAATAGATAACAATAGAACAGATTATCTAATGGTATGGGGAGAGAAATTAAAAGAAAATTTCATTAAAACAGGTTTTAACAAAGATAAAATTATCGTAACAGGTCATCCTTATTACAAACTGCAAGTTGATTCACCTTTGCAATTTTCGTTAAATAATGTCCTAGTTTTAACAAAACCTATGGATGAAGGGCAGTTTGGTAATAAAGTTCAGTTAAGCGATAGAAGCCATTCTATATTATACTTATTTTCATTAGAAAAAGTATTACGTTCATTTGGTATAAATTCAGTAAGAATTAGACTACATCCAGGTGAAAATCCTCAATGGTATTATCAATATATTAATGAAGAGTTTTTTATCTTAGATAGGTCAAATCTTAAAAAATCTATTAATAATTCAACTTTAGTAATTGGTCCCACCTCAACAGTTTTTTTAGAAAGCATTTATTATCGCAAAAATTATTTAGTTTATGAACCTGGATTTTATGGCTTTGATTTGTTTAATCATAGACTTTTTCCGCCTTTTGATGGAAGTGAAAATAAAGTTCCCATTGCAAAAAATGAGGATGAACTTAGTCAGCTAATAAAAGACAAAACACTAGTTGATAGTAGTATATTATCTGACTATATAAGAACACCTTTCAATTTAGAAATAATAAAAAAATTTATATAAATAATATTTCTATATTAGAATAAAGAATCATGAAAATAGACTTTGGATGCGGAAAGAAAAAAAAAGATGGCTTCATTGGAGTTGATATTTTAAAGCTTGAAGGCGTAGATATTGTTCATGATTTAAATATTACGCCATATCCTTTTGAAAATAATGTTGCAGATGAAATTTGGATGGATAATGTTCTTGAACATATTAATAATCCCTTGAAAGTTATTGAGGAATTACACAGAATAGGAAAAAACAACTGCATCATTTATATAGCAGTTCCATATTTTAGAAGTCACTATGCTACTATTGATCCAACTCATGTTAATTTTTTTGGAGTTAACTATTTTAATTATTTTGACCCCGATCATTTTTTTTGTACAGGTTATGAGTACAGTAAAGCTAGATTTAAAACTATAAATATGGAGTTTGATAAAGAATGGGTTGGAAATGAAAGTTTTACACATAGATTATTAAGAAAGTTTGCTGACAAATATCCTCAGAGATATGAATCTAGGATTTCTCATATCCTACCTTTAAATTCGTTGAGATTCACCTTAGAAGTTATAAAATAAACCTTTTTACAAAACAAATATTTTAGATTAAATGTTTAATGAAAATAGTTAGGATGAATAACTTTATAATTATATATTCTATATCTACCAGTATTTTATTTTCTCATTTTGTTAAATTCAATTAAAATATTAAAACGTTATTTATTATGATCAATCAAATTAGAAAAAGAATAATTTCATTTATTATACCCATACTTTATTTAATCATAATTTGCCCTATCTCGGTTTTATTAAGGTTAATTAATAAAAATTTTATTCCAATTAAATTTGATAAAACTAAAAATAGTTATTGGGTTGTAAAGCTTGATAAAAAAAGTGGAGAGTCAGAAGATTTTTATAAACAATATTAAAGAAAAAGTTTAATTTATTTTAAATGAAAATATTAGGAATATCTGCTTTTTATCATGATTCCGCTGCAACTTTGTTAGTAGATGGAAAAATAGTAGCTTCAGCACAAGAAGAAAGATTTACAAGAATAAAACATGATAAGAGTTATCCAAAAGAATCAATAAAATTTTGTTTAGATTTCTGTAAACTATCAATAGATGATATTGATTATGTTTGTTTTTATGAAAAACCTTTTAAGAAATTTGACAGACTAATAAAGACACATTTATCATTTTTTCCTAGTGGCTATCGATATTTTAAAGAGTCCATGATTGAATGGTTAAGTAGTAAAATTTTTCTTAAGAGACAATTATTAAACGAATTAAAAAAATTGAGCATATATTCTAACTGGAAAGGAAAGCTTGTTTTTTCTGAGCATCATTTAAGTCATGCTGCTAGTGCTTTTTATCCTAGCCCTTTTGAAAGATCAGCAATACTAACTATTGATGGGGTTGGAGAATGGACAACTACTTCTTACGGAGTTGGAGAGGGAAACAATATTGAAATGTTAAAAGAAATCCATTTTCCCCACTCTTTAGGGCTTCTCTATTCTGCTTTCACATCGTATTTAGGTTTTAAAGTTAATTCTGGCGAATATAAGCTTATGGGATTAGCTGCTTATGGCAAGCCAATTTATGCAGATTTAATTAAAGATAACTTAGTAGATATAAAGGATGATGGTAGTTTTAGATTAGACATGTCATACTTTGGCTATGGAAATAGTTTTCAAATGACTACAAAAAAATTTCATGTTCTTTTTGGTTCACCTCCAAGAAAACCAGAAACAGATATATCTCAAAGAGATATGGATCTAGCTTCAAGTATACAATTTGTAACTGAGCAGATAGTAATGAAATTATCAGAGTTTGTTCTTAAAGAAACAGGTCAAAAAAATTTAGTATTAGCTGGAGGTGTAGCTTTAAATTGTGTTGCAAATGGTAAACTCTTAAAAGAAGGAATAGTTAAAAATATATGGATCCAACCCGCGTCTGGAGATGCAGGTGGTGCTCTTGGTGCAGCTCTCGCAACTTATTATAAAATGTTAAAAAACCAAAGGATTGTAAATAAAGATGACTCAATGCAAGGAAGTTATCTAGGTCCAGAATATAATCAAGAAAAAGTTGAGAGCTCATTAAATGATTTGGGAGCAAATTTCTCTTTATTAGAAGATGAAGATCTTATAAAAACTACTTGTAATTCATTGATAAATGGAAAGGCAGTAGGCTGGCATCAAGGTAGAATGGAGTTTGGTCCTAGAGCTTTAGGTTCTAGATCGATATTAGGTGATCCCAGATCACCAGAAATGCAGAAAACACTTAATTTAAAAGTTAAGTATAGAGAATCTTTTAGACCTTTTGCACCATCAATTTTATATGAAACTTTATCCAAATGGTTTGATCTTGAAAATAAGAGCCCCTATATGGGAATTGTTTCAGAAATTAAAAGCACTCAAAGAAAGGACATGTATGGCAAGGATAAAAATTCCTTTGGTTTAGATAAATTATACTTAGAACGTTCTTCTCTACCAGCAATAACTCATGTTGATTATTCTGCTAGAATTCAGACAGTTCATAAAGAAACAAACCCAAAATATCATGCTCTTATTTCTAAATTTTATGAATTAACAGATTGTCCTGTTTTAATTAATACTTCCTTTAACATTAGAGGTGAGCCAATTGTAAATAGCCCAAAGGATGCATTTAGATGTTTTATGGGGACTGATATGGATGTACTTGTTATTGGTAATTGTATTCTTAAAAAGGAAGATCAAGACTCTTCATTATCTAAAGATTACAAAAGTAATTTTAAGTTAGATTGATAAATATTACAAAATGAGTACAAGTTATTTTAAAAACATAATTAGTAAATTTTTTTCCTATTTTAAAAGAAATAAAATGAAAGCTAATTCAGAAGTCAACAAAATAGACCCTGATACTGAAGAAGAAAGTACTGATGATATCTACCCACTTTGGTAAAAAATAAATAAATTATTTCGTTGTTAAAAAAAATAGTTAAACACCAACTCTTTAATATTAGAAGGGGTTTTTTTACCCTGTTTTCTATATTTGTCTTTGCGCCTTTATTGATAACTGTCATTTTCGTATGGCCATTTTTTATAGAAAAATTTTCTTCAAACGGCTACTTTGCTATGTTTAGCTTTAAAGTTCTTGCTATAATTATTAGTTATTTTGTTATTTCCCTTACCCTATTAATTTTGGTCGAAATTTCCTTTAGACTTTTATACTTCTTAATTAAGAAGGAAAGGTATATTCCTCAAAAAAGATCTAAAGCTAAAAATTTATATGCCAAGCCGCATCCTTATATCCCCTATGTTAATAAGCCTAATTTTAAAATTAGTGGAGATAATATTGCAAATTATCCTCTTAACAGGGGAAAATTTACTTACAGTAAATTAACAACTAATACTATGGGGTTTGCCAATGGGCCAAATGGAGATAGAGATGTATCTATTGACAAGCCTGAACATTTGTATCGTATTAATTGTCTTGGAGCTTCAACAACAGGGAATTACATCTCTAAAGGAAACAAGAATTATTCTTATCCCTTAGAACTAGAGAAATTACTAAATGAAGAATGTAGTCAAGAAGTTGAAGTTAATAATTTTGGTATAGGAGGTTACAACTCTGCAGACATATTGATAAGGTTTATACTTGAGATTATCGAAACTAATCCTGATATGGTAATTATTTATCATGCACACAATGACATTAGTTCATATCTGACTCCAGATTTTAAGTATGATTATAGCCATTCAAAAATTAATCTTGGAGAGAATTATTGGAAATTTGAAATAGCCGAAAAGATACCTTCTTTACACTTTCAGTTTATCAATTTTATTTTGGAGAAATGGTTCCCGATTGGAGTTAGAAACTCACTACTTGATTTTATTTCTAAAGGAAAAATTAATCTCGATATAGATCCTAAAAAAGGTTTACAAGTTTATAGAAGAAATTTAGAACATTTAATAGAAATATGTAAAAAAAGAGAAATAGAAGTAATTCTTAGTACTTATGCTCATTTCATGCACTATAATATTAGAGACAGTAAGCTTCATAAAAAACTTAGGGAGATTATTTTTAAAGAAAATGAAATAATGAGGGATTTATCAAGGATTCATAAATTAACAATTGTTGACAATGCAAATTTGATTCCTTCTGAAGAAAAGTACTTTCTTGATAGTCTACATTTTACTCCAGAAGGAATGAAATTATTAGCTAAAAACATTGCTAAAAGCCTAAAATCATATATAGATTAAAAAAATGATCAAGCTATCAATATGTATTCCAACTTATAATCGATCGCAACACCTTTCAAACTGCTTACAATCTGTTATTTCTATGAGAAAACCAAAAGGTTTTCAATTTGAAATATGCATATCAGACAATGGATCAAATGATAATACCAAAGAGGTTGTAAACAATGCAAAAAAAAAAATAAAAATAAATTATAATAGGAATGAAAGTAACATAGGAATTGCTAGAAATTTTCTAAAAGTAGTTTCAATGGCTAAAGGGGAATTTGCATGGTTGATAGGGGACGATGATTTATTATTACCAAATACATTAGTGACTTTAGAAGTTCTTTTTAAGAATCACAAAACTGTTAATTTCTTTTATATAAACTCATATTTACTTCATACAGATTATGTTTTTTCATTTCCCCAACCCTTTGATATTTCAAAATTGCCTAGCAAAATGGATAAATTTTCATTACACAAAAAATCTCAGGAATTAAATTTTTTTGAACTAATTAACCCAAAAGTATCATTTGATTTTTTAGGGGGTATGTTTCTTTCAATATTTAAAAGAAGTATGTGGTTAGATAATATAAGTGTTTTAAATAATGAGGCAATTGAAGATCCTAGATTATTTTCTCACTTTGATAATACATTCCCTCATGTTAAAATTTTTTCTGCTGCTTTTTCAAATTCAAAAGCCTATTTTCAAGCAGATCCATTAACTGTCTGTCTTTCTGGAGCTAGAGAATGGAAAAAAATGAATCCACTTGTCTCAAGTGTTCGTTTAGTAGAAGCTTTGGATGAATATAGAAAAAATGGATTAAACTATTTTCAATACATAAATTGTAAAAACTTTGCGTTGTCAAATATTATTCCACATTTATTAAAAATGTTTCTTCATAAAGAGGAAAGTGGGTATACATATATAAATACTAAAAAACACGTTTTAAATAATATGTTATATCCAAATTTTTACCTTTCGGTTATTTATTATCTAAAAAATAAAATTAGAGCGATTATAAAATTATAATCAATATATCAAATGAAAAATAATTTTAATGAAATCTCATGTTGCGAAGTTTGCGGAAATAAAGATTTAAAATCTGTACTTGATTTAGGTTTACACCCTATGTGTGATGACCTAGTAAAAATTGGTGATGAAAGAATATGCAATGTTTACCCAATAGAGATTTTATATTGTAATACTTGTATAACTGCACATCAACGATTTCAAGTTCCTAAAGAAGATCTTTTTCCAAGTACATATCATTATAGATCAAGATTTACAGCTGATGTTTTAAATGGAATGAAAAGCTTAGTTAGTTCTTGTGAAGATCGTTTTGGAAGCCTATCAGGGAAAAAAGTACTTGATATTGGTTGTAATGATGGCAGTCTTTTAGATTTTTTTAAAGAAAAAGGGGCAACTACTATTGGTCTTGAACCAACTGATGCATATCTTGATGCTGAGGTAAAAAAACATAAAGTTTATAATGACTACTTAACAGTTGATGTTGCCGATAAGATTCTTAGTGAACAAGGAAAATTTGACTTTATTTCCTTCACTAATGTATTTGCTCATATTGAAGATTTAAATGCGGTTCTTGATTCTTTAAAAATATTGATGACGAACAGAACTGTTATAATAATTGAAAATCATTATTTGGGGGCTGTATTAGAAGGCAATCAATTTGATACATTTTATCATGAACATCCGCGTACATATAGTTATAACTCATTTGTTCACATTGCAAAAAAATTAGATTTTGATCCTCTTGAGGTTGAATTTCCATCACGTTATGGAGGAAATATTAGAGTTTTTTTAGGCGATGTTCAAATATATGGTCAACAAAGCAAAAATGATTTAGACGAATTAAGTTTGAGAGAAAAATCATTTTTTGAAAAATTCTCAAGACTTAAAATAAATATTGTTGATTGGCAATTATCAAAAAAGGTGCTACTCAATAATTTGATTAAAGATCAGGGCCCACTAAAAGCAAAAGCTTTCCCAGGACGTGCAGCAATTCTTGTAAAAATGCTTGGATTGAATTCTAATATGATTTCAGAGGTCTATGAAAAACCTGGTTCTTTAAAGATTGGATTTTATCTCCCAGGAACAAGAATTCCGATAAAATCAGATGACGAATTATTTAATTCAGCTGATATATCTAAACCAATTTTAAATCTTGCATGGCACATATCAACTGAAATACATGATTATTTTATACAGAATGGTTACAAAGGGGAAATTATCGATATAATTGAAAGAAATGATTTTGATAACTAAAATTCTTAATTAATTACAATACGATGTCAAACATAAATAAACTCTCAGTTAATAATATAATTATAATGGGGGGAGGGCGATGGGCCAGAGTAATTATTAAAGTTTTATATGATATATTGGATCCCACCATAAATATCAGTATTTATACACCTAACAACCACTTAAATATGAATAAATGGATTGTTAAAAATAAAGTTGGACGGCAAATAAAAATAATAACAAGTTTTCCTAATTCATTTAATTATCCAACTGTAGTTATCATTGCAAATACTTCAGCAGATCATTATAAATCTGCATTATTAGCTATTAGTTCTGGTGCTGATGTTTTAGTTGAAAAACCTGTAGCATTAAATTATAAGCAAGCATCGGATATTTATGATTTTGCAAAAAAAAATAATAAAATAGTTTGTGCATCTCATGTTTTTTTATTCGCATCATATATTGAAAATTTTTCTAAACAAATTCAAGAGCAAGGTCAAATTGAAAAGATTAAAATCTCTTGGGAAGACTCCGATATTGAAAGACGTCATGGAGAATTAAAAAAATATGATTCTGGACTTCCAATAGTAGTAGATTGTTTACCTCACATATTTTCAATAATAAGTAAGTTTACTCCAATAGATATTTCTTGTGACAGTATTAAATTAAAAATCTCTAATGGTGGATCAAAAGTTAATATTTTCACAGAAAATTCAGGGATCCCTATTGAAATACTTATGGTAAGAAGGGGATTAATAAGGTCTAGACTAGTTGAAATTATTGTAAAAGGAAAAAACAACACCTTAGATTTTTCAAAAGAGCCTGGAGTAATTAAATCAGAAAATAAAAAAATGAGTGGTGATTTAACTTGGGATAATAAGTCTAAGCCCCTTAATCAATTATTAAGTGCTTTTTTATCAGGATCTAATGATGGGCAATTTGACAAAAGACTTGATTTTCAATTTGGGGTTCAAGTAAGTAAATTAATTGATAGGTCACTAGATATATATAAAAATTTACAACTAAAGTGGGTTATAAATAAAATAAAAAGTGAAGATTGCTTAGATCAGGATTTAGCTTATGCAATTAATGAATTGAACTTAAGTAATGGATTAAATATTAATATTAAATTAGATGATAATAAATTTAATAATGAGGTCAAAAAAAGTTTACTTTTTGAATTTAATAAACTACTTACAGAAAATAAAGACTTAATTAAATAGTAATTATTAACAAATAAAAATTATATGAAAACAGTTATTCTTGCGGGAGGTTATGGCACTAGAATTAGAGATGTTGCAGATAATCTGCCAAAGCCTATGATACCAATTGGGCCATACCCAATAATATTTCATATCATGAAATTATATGCAAAATTTGATCATAAAGATTTTATAGTATGTCTTGGTTATAAAGGTCAAACCATCAAAGACTTTTTTTTAAACTATGAGACATCCACTAGAGATTTTTCTATTTCTTTTGGAACTGGAAAGATAACTTATCATAATAATCATACCGAGGAAGATTGGAATGTAACCCTAGCCGATACGGGTTTAAGATCAATGACAGGCTCTCGTATATCACAAATTAAAAAATACGTAGGAAATGAAGATTTTATGATTACATATGGTGATGGATTGAGTGATGTAGATATTAATAAACTTATCAAATTTCATAGGTCTCACGGGAAAACTCTTACAGTTACAGGTGTTAGACCTCCTGGTAGATTTGGAGAAATGAACACAGATGATAAAGGTCAAGTTCTTGAATTTAATGAAAAACCACAAGCATCAGCTGGACGTATATCAGGGGGCTTTTTTGTTGCAAGTACAAAATTATTTGATTATTTAAATGATAATGAAGATCTTGTTTTTGAACAAGAACCAATGCGTAAGTTAGTTTCAAATAGTGAATTAATGATGTATGAGCATGATGGGTTTTGGCAACCAATGGATACTAACAGAGAATATCAATTATTAAATTTACTATTCGATAAAGGAGAAGCACCATGGACAAAATAATTTTACAAAATGCTCTAAATTCATTTAAAGACAAAAAAGTGTTCATTACAGGACATACTGGGTTCAAAGGTTCCTGGTTATCATATATACTTAGTGAAGTTGGAGCAGAAGTTATGGGATATGCCTTAGACCCTATTGATGAACCTAGTCATTTCAATATGTTAAATCTAAGTTCAAAGATTAACCATGTAGTTGGTGATGTAAGAGATGCTGCTAAACTTGATAATACAATGCATAAATTTAAGCCTGAATTTGTTTTTCATTTAGCCGCGCAAGCTTTGGTTAAAAAATCATATGATGACCCTGTAAACACATTTGATACTAATATTATGGGTTCTGTTAATTTATTAGATTCAGTAAGAAGATGTTCTTCAGTTCTTTCATTAGTATATATCACTTCAGATAAATGTTATGAAAACCTTGAGTGGATTTGGGGTTACAGAGAATCTGATAGATTAGGTGGGCATGATCCTTATAGTGCCTCTAAAGGAGCTGCAGAAATTATCTTTTCAGCATACCTTCGTTCATTTTTTGAATCAGGTAACTTAATTGGTGCAGCGTCAACTAGAGCTGGAAATGTAATTGGAGGTGGTGATTGGGCTATTGATAGGCTAATTCCTGACTGCATAAGATCAATTGAAAAAAATGTTCCAATTGAAATTAGAAATCCATCAGCAACTAGACCCTGGCAACATGTTCTCGAACCACTATCTGGTTATATTCTATTGTCTGCCCAATTACGTGAAAATCCAAAAAAATTTTCAGGTTCATGGAACTTTGGACCATCCAGCTCTGAAGTCAGAACAGTTAAAAAAGTTGCATCAAAAATAATTCATCATTTTGGTAAAGGAAAAATAGAAATTAAAGGTGCCAGCAAACAACATCATGAAGCAATGTTATTACAATTAAATTGTGATAAATCACATCAGATATTGAAATGGGAACCGAGATGGAATGTTGAGGAAACATTAAAACATACATCAGAATGGTATAAAAAGGTTCTTGATGGTGAATCAGCAGAACATATGACTAAATTACAAATTGATAAATATTTTAATTAATCTATGATTGAAGGAGTCAAAGTTACACCGTTGAAACAAATTTTTGATGAAAGAGGAAAGGTAATGCATATGATGAGAGCTGATTCAGAAGTGTTTACTAAATTCGGTGAAATTTATTTTTCATGTACAAATCCTGGTGCAATTAAAGCTTGGCATCTACATAAACAAATGACTTTAAATTATGCCGTAATATATGGAGAAATTAAATGTGTACTTTATGATGATCGTCCTGATAGCAAAACAAAAGGATGCATTGATGAATACTCCTTATCTCAAGAAAATTATTGTTTAATTACTGTCCCACCTATGATTTGGAATGGATTTAAAGGCATTGGGACTGAAGCTTCAATAGTTGCAAATTGTGCAACAAAACCCCATAATCCTCTAGAAATAGAACGAAAATCAGCTTTTGATTCTGATATTCCATATGACTGGTAGATTTAACATAAATAACAAGTTTATATAATTACATCCTAATGAAAATTTTAATAACTGGAGCATTTGGATATTTAGGTGGGAGAATTTCATCATTTTTTTCGTCTTCTCAATCTGAAATTGAAATTGTTTTAGCAAGTTCAAGAGCTTTGAAAATTCAATATTCTTCTAAGAATATAAAAGTTGTTCAAATTAATTGGAAAGATGAAGAGAGTATATCTAGTGCTTGTGCCAATATTGATGTTATTATTCACACAGCAGGAATGAATGCACAAGATTGTAATATAAATCCAGAAGAGGCAAATAATGTAAATGGTGTATATACAGCAAAATTAGTTAAAAGTGCAATTTTAAATAAAGTAAAAAAAATTATTTTTTTTTCTACCGCTCATGTTTATGGTAACCCATTAAAAGGGATTATTACTGAAGATGTTAGTCCAAAAAACAAACATCCATATTCAACAAGTAATTTAGCAGGTGAAAATTCCATTATTCAGGCTCACTTATCAGGTAAACTTCAAGGAATAGTCTTGCGTTTATCAAATTGTATTGGTCCTCCAAAAGATATAAATTCTAATTGTTGGATGCTTTTAGTTAATGATTTATGTAAACAGATTGTTGAGCATCAAAAAATGAAATTAAACACAAATGGCAAACAATTAAGAAATTTTATTACAATTACAGATGTTTGTGGGGTTGTGAATCTGTTTATAGAGCTTAACTTTAAGAGTGATGAAAACACAATATTCAACGTTGGCAACAAAACTATTTCAATTATAGAAATGGCTAATATTATTCAAAAAAGATGCAAATTAATATTAGGGTTTTTGCCAGAGTTGGAAATTAAAAAGAAGGAAAATATTGAATTCGAAAATTTTCAATATAAAACTGATAAACTTGATAGTATTGGATTTAAAAGTCAGATCAGTTATGAAAAAGAGATTGATGATTTATTAATATTTTGTAAAAATCATTTTTAATTTGGTAAAACAGCAAATTTTAATATCAATTATTCTTCCAACTTTTAATCATGCTAAATTTTTAAAAAAAGCAATAGAATCGGTTATAAATCAAACATATATTAATTGGGAACTAATAATAATTGACAATAATTCTACTGATGAGACTTTTGATATAGTTAATTCATACTCAGATCACAGAATAACGTACTCTAAAATACAAAATAATGGAGTGATAGCAGCTTCAAGAAACCTTGGTATAAGTCTTTCTAATGGATCATGGATTGCCTTTCTTGACTCAGATGATTGGTGGACTAATAATAAATTAAGTAGAAGTGTTGAATATATAAATAAGGATAAATTTGATTTAATTTATCACGATCTCTTTCTTGTATACAAACCAAATCAAAAAAGCTATCAAAGGATAGCAAGTTCAAGAACTTTGTATTTTCCTGTTTTCGAAGATTTACTTCTGAATGGTAATGGAATTTTAAATTCTAGTGTTATAGTAAGAAAGGACTTACTTGAGGATGTTGGCTTGATTTCATGTGATACAAATAAAATAACATGGGAAGACTACGACTGTTGGTTAAGAATATCCCAAATAACAAATAAATTTCACTATATAAAAGAAACATTAGGATATTACTGGGCTGCAGGTGGAAACATGACAAATCCAGATCAGGACTTAAAAAATGCAAAATCAATTTATAACAAATACATAGAGGGCTATTATGATGTCACTCCTTCCTGGATATTATTTAGCGAGGGTAAAGCACTTGTTAAGAAAGGGCATATTCTTAAAGGTATTTCAAAGTTTAAGAAGATTTCATTAACTAATTATTCACTAATAGAATTTACTAAGGCACAATTAAAAATTATACAATCATTTATTAAATATTTATGAATAAAAAACATAAATGGCTTTTAAATTTCTCTTCTTCAACAGTTGGTGGTGGTTTAATTAGGATATTGGAAACAATAAAGTGGTTTGATTCTAACAATGGTGCATATTTTATTGTTAACAATAAAATTAAAGATTTGATTTCTATGCATAACAAAAACAATAAATATTTTTTTGTCTCTGATAATAAATTAAAGCGGTTATTATCAGATGGATATTATATTCCTAGAATAATTGATGAAATTGGAATACCTGATGTTTATTTTTCGTATGGCATTCCAGTATTCAAAAAAATAGGCAAAATTAATTGGATTCACATAAGTAATGCTTTAAGTCTTAAAACAGATAAAATTTCATTACCCTTAAAGACACTAATTCAAATGTTGATTTTAAAAAAGCGCATTATAAAATCTATAAGCTATGCTGATATTGCAACAGGAGAATCTGAATTTTCTGTAAATCTTTTGAAACAGGAAGCAAGTAAAAGAAATTTTAAGTGTCATTATGATGTGTTACCCAATGGGTGTGATATTACATCTATAAAAGATATTATAAATAAAAAAAGAGATTTATTAGTAAAATATGCTGTAACTATTGGGACATATAAGTATAAGAAAATTAAAGTTGCATTAGAGTTGTTTCATCAAATAAAAGAGGCAAATAATTTAAAAAAGTTTATAATAGTAGGATCAGCAAATAATATTCCTAGGTCAGTAATAAATGATAAATTTGTTGAAATTTTGCCAAGTATATCAAGAGAAAATTTACTCAACTTATTATATAACGCAGAATATTACATTTCAACTTCACAGATTGAAAATTCATCAAATGCTGTTCTTGAAGCATTATTATTATCTAAAAATATAATTTTAAGTAATATTCCTTCACATAATGAGATGTTGAAAAATTTCAAAACAAAAACAATAACTTTAAACAACAAAGAATTCCACGCTTTAAAGAATATTGATAATAATAAAATTGAAGCGATTTCCTGGGTTGGAGTCTCTAAAAAAATGTTTGATATTATAAATGATTTTAAGCAAAATACTGATCTATGTTAAAATATTTATCTAAACTATTGTTTAATTATGATGTTTGAAACTATGAAAAATGATGAAAATAAAATTGATACTTTTGTAATATATATTTTTTAATATGTTTAAAAATAAAACTTTATTAATTACTGGAGGAACAGGCTCATTTGGGAATGCTGTTCTTAATCGTTTTCTTAAATCTGATATAAAAGAAATTAAAATCTTTTCAAGAGATGAAAAAAAGCAAGATGATATGAGGAGGTTATATAAATCAAAAAAAATTAAGTTTTTCGTAGGAGATGTAAGGGATCCCTTGAGTATTGATGGTGCTATGGTAAATACTGATTATGTTTTTCATGCAGCAGCCTTAAAGCAAGTTCCTTCATGCGAATTTTTTCCAATTGAAGCAGTAAAAACAAATATAATAGGTACTGAAAATGTCTTAAATTCAGCGATAAACAATAAAGTTGAAAAAATTATCTGTTTAAGTACTGACAAGGCAGTGTATCCAATAAATGCAATGGGTATATCAAAGGCTATGATGGAAAAAGTTTTTATAGCTAAATCAAGAATTAGTAGTAAAACTAAAATTATTGGAACCAGATATGGGAACGTAATGGGGTCAAGGGGTTCTGTTATT
>MDTB01135876.1_pt1 | contig 26855 bp, 11 predicted proteins | sample 811161 | NCBI WGS metagenome assembly MDTB01 (sample SAMN05326650, study PRJNA326480) | marine metagenome | isolation source: seawater | place: Mediterranean Sea | collected 2009 | reverse complement strand
TCTGTTTTGTTGATTGTGTATGCCATCGTGTGTATTTAATTAAAATTACACGTCTACGAAATTAGTCAAACTCTGTATTCTGATTGTATAATCTATCTGTATCAATCTGTTTAAAGATTTTTGTACAGGGTGGAATATAACATGAGTCAACAAATTTCCCGTGCCTGCTGTTCCTTCCCATGAAAATAATCCTATTTCGTCGAACACATAGGTATCATTCACGTTGGTTGTGTTGTCAAATGCACTCTGCCCTGCAGGCTCACCAAAATCTAAAAGTGCTGTCACAATAACGTCTGTGTAAGTTGTGCCGTTCACATGTGCTGTGGTGATTTTATTTCTTGCTGTGTCTGTGTTTAATGATGAAGTATCGTTAACACTTTTGTAATATGTTTTGTTGTATAAATTGGCATTGTCTCCTGAAGAGTTTGGCGTCAAATATGTAATTACACCGGTAGAATCTACAGTTGTACCACCATTACCAAAATGCATTTCTTCTATAAATCCTGTGGTTCTATTTGCTATGCTTTTTGCTAGGGCAACAGAGAAGTTTTCATAGTGGATTGCATTCTTTTTGTCTACATACACATCACCTGAATCTGGGTCAAAAATTTTGATATGACCTTCTATGTTTACACCTTGTGTTTCGTCGGTTGATTTCACTGATTCTTCCTGTGTTTGTGATTCTGTTTGTAATTTCTCTGTCATGTATTTTATTATTTATGGCGACGATATCCAGCAAACCAAGGTTTGCGATATTGGTAAATAAATGTATATGACAACTCAGGTACAGTTTAGACGAGGCACAACATCTCAACACAGTTCTTTCACAGGTGCTGTGGGTGAAGTCACTGTAGACACGGATTTAAACACATTAAAAGTACATGATGGTTCTGCGGCAGGTGGCGTTAGAATTGCAAAATTTACAGATATTGCGTCGTCCATCACAGCGGCAACAATAGATATTTCAGATTCAAGTTCCAACACAGTAAGTTTGGTTCCTGGTGCGAGTGATATCACTTTTATAGGTAATGATATTACTACATCAGCGGCTGGAAACACCATGACATTTACTTTGAACAGAAGTATTAGTGTAGACGAAATTTCTGCTCAAGATTCGAGTGTTGTCACAATTAATAATCCACTAAATGTAAACCAAATACAATCAACAGATTCAACAGGTGTACAGATAAATGATACTCTTAATGTAAATGAAATATCTTCAACTGATTCTGCTTTCGTAAACATAAATGATGGACTTAATGTCAACGGAAATATTCAAACCACATCAGGCACTGTTACTGCGGCAGGATTTACTATTGGGTCAGCGGCTATAAATGAAGCAGAACTGGAAACCATCGATGGTGTCACAGCAGGCACAGTGGCGGCATCCAAAGCAGTGGTAGTTGATTCAGACAAAGACGCAAGTGGCTTTAGAAACGTAACAGCTACTGGTTCATTTATAATTGGCTCTGCAGACATGAATGAAACTGATCTAGAAAAACTGGATGGTATCACTAATGGCACAGTGGCGGCAAGTAAAGCAGTGGTAGTTGATGCCAATAGTGATGCATCAGGATTTAGGAATGTTACTGCTACAGGATCATTCATAATTGGCTCAGCTGACATGAATGAAACTGATCTAGAAAAACTAGATGGTATCACAAATGGAACAGCGGCTGCCAACAAGGCACTGGTTGCTGATGCTAACATTGACATCGGCACTATAAGAAATTTAAGTATGACTGGCAACATGGATGTTGGTGGAGATTTACAACTTGACGGAAACTTAACTGTATCAGGTACAACAAATTCTGTAAACACAACCACACTAGAAGTTGCAGATGCATTATTAGAATTAAACAAAAACAATTCAGGTGGTGCTGATATTGACGGCGGAATATTAATACAACGTGGATCAGCAGGCAACAATGCGGTATTTTATTGGAACGAAGGCGATGATAAATTTAAAGCGGTGCTTTCCAACTCGGCAGGCACAGCGACAGCAGTAACAGACTCATCAACTGCAACCATAGTGGCAGCTTTCGAAGGAGACTTGACAGCCACTACTGTAACAGTTAATGAAATACTTTCATCCGATTCAACTTTTGTAAACATCAATGATGGATTGAATGTTGACGGAGACATTCAAACAACATCAGGTTCATTAGTAATTGGTACAGCCTCAATGAATGAAACTGATCTAGAAAAATTAGACGGAATCACAAACGGTACAGTAGCTGCCAACAAAGCAGTTGTTGTTGATGGCAACAAAGACGCTTCATCATTTAGAAACTGTACAGCGACAACATTTATAGGTGCACTTACAGGAAACGCAGACACAGCCACAGTACTAGCAACATCAAGAAACTTTTCAATTACAGGTGATGTCACAGGAGGAGCTGTTGGATTTACTGGTGCTGGAAACGTTGCAATAACTGCCTCGGCAGTAGCCGCAACCACAGTAAAAACACGATCAGGTGACGGCACAGACGCGGCACACTTTATTACATTTGTTGATTCAGATGATTCAGCTGCCACAGGCAATACACTGTTTACAGATAATGGAATATCATACAATCCTGCTACAAACATATTGACTACAACGGCAACTGCCGCACAATATTCTGACTTGGCTGAGAAATATGTTGCTGACAATCCGTATGAGCCAGGCACAGTGATTATATTTGGTGGCGAAAACGAAGTCACAACAACTGAAGTATCACATGATCCTAGAGTGGCGGGTGTGGTATCCACAGCACCAGGCTTTATCATGAATGAAGCATGTGAAGGTGCTCATGTTGTTGATTTGGCACTTACTGGGCGTGTGCCTTGCAAAGTCAAGGGCGTAGTTGCAAAAGGAGATTTAATTGTGTCATCTAATATTGCAGGTGTAGGCACAAAACTTAATTCTGCATCATATCAAGTTGGCTGTATAATCGGTAAAGCACTTGAATCAAAAGACACTGCTGATGTAGGTGTTATTGAAGTTGTAGTTGGCAGACTTTAATTTTTTTCTTTAATTTTTTTATAGCAATGATAAATCAGCAGGTGATGCCTGTAAGAATGTTGCTTGAGATGTTGTTGATTGTTGTAATCCTAATCCATTCGATGCCGTTGACGCACCAGATGTATACCAAACTGATCCCGTTTTTCTTGAAATCCTAATTGTTAATCCATTTGCAGGAGCAGTGGTAAATGTTATTCCTGCAGTTGAATCTCCACCTATAGTGAATTCTTTAGTTGCTGTACCACCAACTTGAACCACCAATTCATTTGCATCTGCTGGTGTAAATGATGTTCCGAAGAATACTGTTGAGCCGTCACTTGTGTGTACTTCAGATGTGGTTGTGTCTTCATAACCTGCGATAGATTGATGTTTGGATCCATCTACAACCACTGATCCTCCTGCATGATGTTTCACTCCTGTACCTAATGTTCCTCTTACTAGTCTTGAAATTACATTGCCATCTTTCTCAAAATAGTTAATTCTCTCTGTACCGATAAACACCACACCAGGAGCATTATTTTCAGTGTCTGGTTCTGGTAGAGCAGTGCCATCCGTCACGGTCATTGTTGTGTCTGATACACCAAGATCTAGCACAAGTCTTGTTGAAGCCGCTTTGGACAATCTTCTGTAATGTGTTCTGTTTAGAATATCTTTGAACACCCTGTAACCCATAGGTTCTTTTCTTTGTGGACCAGTGATATATGTCACAGAAATAGTGTCGCTCAGATCTAACGCACTTCTTGGAAGTATCAGTCTCTTGCCTTCTAATCTGTAATCCACGTTTGCAGTCAAATACCCTTTGTTTTTTCCTACAAACAGATAATCTGTGTTCAACGGTGCTGATGCCAATTCATAAACTTTTTCTTGTATATCTATAATTTGTGTGCTTGATAGAATAGAGCCAAAGTCTTCTGAATCAGCGGTTGTCGCACCTAGGTCACCATAATCAATATCAGAGGCAGTAGTTCCTCCTGTAAGTCCTCCAAAGTCTGCTACAACATCAATTAAAGATCCTGTTGCTCCTGTGAATACTTCTGTACGCATGGTCATTTGATCATGATTGTTAAATGTGGTCACGATGATTTTTTCATTATGCATTGTACTGCCATCTGACCAATCGCCATGTAGTGTAAGTGTTCCATCTAGATCAACTGTATAATCCATGCCTAACAGAAGCACTATGGCAAGATTGTCAGTAGTTGTTGGTGCTGTGTTAAAGTTTATTACACCTTTGTTTTGTGCATTAAATTGCAGTTGGTATTCGGCCAAAGATAATTTGACTCCATTTTTGTAAACTTCAATGTTGCTTGGTGTTGCCAAATTACTACCAATAGGTTCGTCTGGCAACAAGTAAACGGTACTTGTGTCATCACCTGTGTAGTATTTGACCTGTGGTGGTGTCAACTTGTATCGACCAGTGCCATTATTGTCTCCACTGACTCCTTCAACAAAAACTTTGTGATGGAATGGTCCAAACGCTCCCGGAAGTGTTGTTAGTTGAATTTTAATTTCTGTAGAGTCTGTTGGTAATGAGTATTCTGTTTGATCAACTTCAGAAAATGCTTTTGTAGATGCTGGCAAATCAAATGCGTACACATCTATAATAGCATCATCGGCAGGAGCAGAAGAAAATGTTACCGTTGTTGTTCTTGCATTTGATGTTTGTGATATTGTGTGAGATGTTTTGACACCATTCACCAACACGTAAGTTTGTTTTATTAAATGGAATGCAACATTGATATCAAATGCTGTGGTTGATCCATCTGCTTCAACTTGAAACTTGCCTAATAGGTCATCAGTTGATACCCCAATTACAACAATTTTTATTATTGAATTTGTTTCTGGAGCTGTTGTAAATGTAATTGTTTGTGCTTTATAATCCACAGTGTAATCAGTAGTTTGTGCTTTGAAATGATCATTTATAAACACTCTAATACCTTCTAGAGCTTTTGGTTCTGGAATTGCAAATGACACTGTTGATCCATCACCATAATAATTTCTCTTTTGTATAATACTTGCTCCATCAGTTGATCTTGTAAACACTTTCATATCCATTGTATCGTACACACCGCCTGGTAAAACTTCTTCTGGTGCGTGAGCGGAATACTCAGAAATAAATGCGTCACCTACAACATTGATATCTTCTGGACGCATTCCTAAATTTGTTGTGAATGTTTTTGAATCAACAACTAAATCCAAATCAGTCAATGTATCAGCATCAGCATATGGATCATCAGTAGCTTTGTCATATGCTAATACATCAAAGTTTGCTTCATCGTATCCTTCACCAGCTTGGAATGTAGTCGCACGTAATCTGGTTCCTGGATATTCTAATCCAGTCATCAGTTGTGCATATGCATTTATTGTGGTTGATCCATCTCCTATCAAACCAGGCATATTAGTTGTTGGTTCGTAGAAAGCATGAATTCTGTCAGCCGCTGTCCATAATGCTAAAGCTTGATAACGATTTGCTGTTGACGAATCATTGTTGTTTGTAGAGTCGTCTAGTAACACATCATCATCAAATTTGGCTCCGGATTTGAATGAATATATTGCACGATATATTTCGTTTTCATATCTGATGTTGTCACCTTGAGCAAATACTGTATCTTTTGTCCAAGTCTTTATACTTGCTGGGCCACCAGCAAGTGCATGGTTGCCTGCTACTCTGTCAAACTTGATTGTTTCATTAAGTTTTCTTGTTTTGTTATTTGTAAGCACCGCACGTATTTTTGCTTCTTCTGTAACACCTCCGCCACCGCCTGTTAAGGTAATTGTTGGATTAGTAGAATAACCTGTGCCTTGAGTAATAACTTTTACACTAGAAATAGCTCCGTTTTGAATATTTGCTTTTGCAACTGTGCCCGAACCTCCACCTCCAGATATTGTTATGTTAGGAGCAACTGTGTATCCTGCTCCGCCTTTGTCTACAGCAATTTCAACAATTTTGTATTTGTAATTGTCAGAGAAAAATTTGTGTGGATTATTTTCATACACATCGAAGTAAGTTGAGTCACCTGCTACAACTGTCGGAGTAACATATTTTCCTAGGTCGCTGTCCCAATACGTAGGATTGTCAAAGTCAGTGAAGTCGCCTTCCATTGTTTCTTTGATGCCATATTTGCTAACATCATCACGCACTTGTGTCTTGTATGGAAGTACTTCATCAAAGAAAGCATCAACTGAGTTTGACACATCTAATTGGAATTCAGATTGGGTAGATATTGATTCTATTTCGTTTGTTTTTTTGACAAATGATGATTTAACAACCCAGTCTGCTCCAGGATCTTGAGCCAGTGCAACTTTGATCGCAGTGAAGAATACTTCTGACGCATCAAAGTCTGAACTTTCTTCAAACGAATTAATTGCCTGTAGAATATTTCTTAGTTCTTGAACTGCTTCTTCATCGAATGTTAAAGAGTCATATGCTTCGCCACCAAATCCTCTAGATGTACTTGCGTAATCATACAAAGAAGCATCCAATTGAATTGTGCCATTGCCAATTCCTACAATATCATATCCATCTGCTGTGGTAACATATAATCTAAAAGCCCCATTGTAAGATGACTTGACTTTAACAATTTGTCCTATATCAGATGACAGTTGTTTTTTTGCCTTTTCGTCTGCTACAATAATATCTGGCACTGTGAAAGATGAGTAGCCATTAGCATAATAATCAGCATATGACCAATATCTATTTGTATCAAACTGTTGGTTACGCTCTCTGATAAATTGTTCGCCATCATAATTGTAAATTGCCCATCCTTGTACCAAAGAATCTGTTGTGACTAACACTTTGCGACCAGCTATAAATGATTCTGTATTGATATAGGCTAAGTCTATGTCAGTGTCAACTATTTGATCGTAGCCACCTAATAATATGTTAGGAATAGGATCCGATGCAGTCATCAAACTCAAGTCAACCAGTGTTGCGTATGGTTGTAATATCAATCTTGTGTTGATAAATTTAACCACAGTTTCCAGTGCATTCAATCTATTTTTGAATATTGATTGTCTAGGTCTATTCAATGTACCAAAACGCATGTCTTCCGGGAAGTCTAAATCAGGCACTGTTCTACCATTTACATCTACACCAACTAATGAATCGTGATATTTTTGTACAAGATCTTTTGGCAAAGAAACGTTTGGATCACCTTCTGATAACAATACATACTCTTCATGTGCTTGAATTGGGTCAGTGTCTGTAGTGCTTTCAATATGAAAAGCAATATTTTTATTTGTCAACACACTTGGCTGGATACTTAATAAAACTGCATTAGAGTCAACGACAGCACTGAAATTTTCAGTATATGATTTTGGATCTTCAATTGTGCTGGCAATTTGTGCTGTAGAGATAGATCTATTGTCAACTGCAGGTACTGTAGAAGATTTTTCTACCCAGTAAAAATATCTTTCAACAAACGTATTTTTTACATCGTCAAAAACATTCTGTGTAACAAAATTTGTTTGTGCTGTGCCTGTGATATCTTGTTGTTGGCCTTCAACTGTTGCTGATAATATGTTGTAATTTGTAGGAGTATAAATGCTTCGCACCCATTCTTTTACTGATACAACACTTGCAGGATGTATTTTCCCCCAGTTTAAAAGTCTTTGTTCTAACTCTCCTTGTTCATACCATAAAAATTTAAGTTGCTTTGTATCTAACCAAACTTCACCTACATGTTCATCGTTCCAAGAATCATAATTTGCAGGATCAAAAGGTGTTTTGTATCTTATGTTTTCTTCTATTTCAGCAAAAAATAAACCTTTGGCAGGATCTATCCGTGGCATGTCTATAATCTTTTGATTATTCACTCTAGTGTACATGAATGTTTTCTCAACCAAATTTGGATTCATTAAACCGTTTTGTGTAACTTTTTCAGTCCAATAATCTGATGTGCTTGTTTTTGCATAGTAATACACTTGACCTGCATCTGCTCTAGTAGAACTATCGTTAGCAACCACTTCAACTCCAGGTGCTCCAACATAAACATTTTGACTGCTGATTGCTAATGCTTGTCCAAATGAATCATTAAGTGTCGCTCCTGCATATGATAATGTTTCATTGTGCAAATATGATGTATCATATTTAGAATATAATTGAACCGATCCTGTATCCAACACAGTGGCAGAGAAACTTGTGCCTCCAGCATCAAATGTTGTTTCTTTTAATTCAGTAGAACCATCGTCCATAAATTTATCAAATGTTGTGATTCTAGTATTATTTCCATTTGCCGAGTACACGGCTAAGTTGTTGCCACTTAATGCAACAGTGGTTCCAAATTGTCCTTCAACTTCAGCAGGTTGTGACACAATCTTTTGTGCTTTCTGGTACTGTGAAATAATCACTGTGTCACCTAATGCTGGAGTAGATGAAAGAGTGACTGTATTAGTTGCTTCATCTACATGATAAGTTGTTGATAGTGGAGATGATGAATCATCAAAGGCCCAGTTGTTTGTGCCTGTGCTTACATATAATCTTGTGTATTTTTCTACTGTAAATGTTGGCACAAAAGCTGTCGTAGAACCATCACCAGTATGTGTTGATGTTTGGTTAATGTAATGATACACTGTGCCTTGATTAGGTTGTGTAACTGTCTCACGTGGACATCCAATTAATAAATCTGTACCATCTCCACTCAATTGAATTGATGTACCAAATTTTGTATTTGCTTGGGCAGTGTCTTGCCTTAGATTTTCTACTTCAATATATGTGGCTCCGGATTTTTTCCACACAAACACAATACCTTGATCTGCTAATGTGCTATCATCATATAGTTTTACTCCAACAGCAATTACAGAACCATCATTAGATATTTGTAAGGTTTCACCGAATCTTGCTCCTACTTGTGACAATGTATTAGGCGCCAAAGTTTGCCAATGATCATATTGTGCTAAACCTGTTGAATCCGATATACCTCTTTTGAACACATAGACTTGTCCTTGATCAGCAAGTGTTGAGTCATTTGGTCCTCCTGGTGCCCCAACTACTATCCATTCTCCATCACCTGATATGCCAACTGTTTCTCCAAAACGTTCTCCTGATTTAAGGTTTGGTGAAATAAGGTTTGCTGATATGGCAAATTGTTTCTGTGTATCTTGTGTAATCACATTTACAGTACCTTGGGCAGTTCTATCACCATCGGTAATTATTTTGTCAATGATTGATACAGATGATGAGTCATTTGCATTCAGTGTACTGTCATCAAAGTCAATGCCGCTGGTTACTTTTACAAAGAATGTATCTTGCGTTTCTCCTTCTTCGTAACGCATGACTGTACCAGTTGCTCCAGTGTCGCCACCTATTATACTTTGTCCTCTAGCAAATGATCTTGTGCTGTCTGGTGAAGGATTAGGTGCTGTCATTTTGACTATGTCTTGTGTGTTGGGTGCCCCAACTAAAATTATTCCGCCATCGTCAGTAATAGCAACAGAAGTTCCAAATTCATCTGCGTCGTCACCTGCTGTGTTTTTTATGCCAGGAACAATCTGTGTGTACATAGATATATCATCTGATGATTTTGGTCTATTATATATCAATACTCTTTCTGCTCCTTTTGCCGTGACTGCAAGATATCTGGTGTCTGTTGATAAAGCAAGATTGCCACCAAATTCTTCATTGTCATTTTTCTTATCAGCTAGGTCTGTGTTGATTCCTAATGCATCTTCAAAAGTGAACACACCCAATGCATCACGTTGCCACACTTTCCAACTGCCGCCATTGGTTTCATATGCATTGTCCACATAAACATAATCCCCGGTTTGCCATCCTTTGATAGGTGTAATGGCCTGCAAATTATCAATGTCGGCAGTTCGAATAGTTTGAATTTTAGCAAGGTCTCCGTCCAGACTTGAACTATCTAGAGTACCTTCAAAAGTGATTGTAAATTTATATGCAGTGTCAGTAGAATCTAAAGGTAAAGATATTTCGTACACCCCGTCAGCTTGTGTACCAAAGTTTAATATTGCAATGAAGTCACCGGCATTCAGACCATGTTGTTCAGTTGTAGTAAATTGGACTTTATCATCAAATTGTATGTAAGACAAAATTAAATTGTTAGTTAAATTTACACGTCTCACATCCCAGTCTCCTGCTGGTGTGTTTGCTATCCAAATTGTGGTTCCTTCTTTGAATGTGTCAACATCTAGTGTAGTCATATCAGTAGTGTTCCACACCGTGAAGTCTACTTGGTCAACTTGAGGATATCCTGCTGTGCCCATTTTGAATATGTTGGACGGATAATTTGAACTATCATATGAGTACTCAGCAAACTTTTCTGCTGGAATTTCATAAGGACGTCTGTTAAATTTATTATTAGCAACATTTAACACCACACCAGTATCATCTTTACTAGCATCTGTGATTTGATATACATGCTGAAGCTCGGTATGATTTTTGCCGTCTACTGGCCATGCGTATTGATTTTTTGTTCTGTGTCCACCATATTCTCCAATCCTTATCATCCAATCCTCATACAGAGAGAATGTTGCGTTTTGGCCGAATTGGGTAGGCAATGAAATTTTATCTATGATTTGATTTGTACCTTTGTCTCGTATGAATCCTTGATACAATTTATATTGCGTTGCTTCTTCAAATCCTAAGTTTACTAGATAATCACGTTTTTGGTATCCTATCAAGTGCTGGGCATATTTTTGTTGTTCAGCATCAAAATTTTCAGTGTCTAAAGAATAAAAATCTCTAAACGATTCAGCCTTGTTGTCTAAGTTATTAATGATATCAGGAACAGGTGTAGTTTTGACTGCAAACTGTACAGCATCAAAGTTATTTGTAGATGTATGACTATATTTTGCAACATATGTATTTCCCTGGTACGTTACTACGTCACCAATTTTATAATCTTTGTATTGTTCCCAATCAGATATTTGTGCTCTGTCAATAATAAAACCAGGTGAATATAAATCTCCTTGCCAGTCTGCTGTTTTGAATCCTACTAATTTTAATCTTTCTTGTCTTGCACCAAGTTCAATATCATATATGACATCTTTGAATGATGTCAAATTATCAAGCACCAATAAATGTTCTTTTTGTACTGTACGAATATCAGCATTATAGATTCCATCTTCATTAGGATTAGTACCAATTACTAATTGTCCATCTGCTCTGCTTACTCTTAAATTTTTAGGAATAATAGGCAATCCATCTTGCTGTAATACAGTGTAAAATCTATCACCTTGCACCAGATCATCGCCTATTGATGCAGGTCTTACATGTGTCAATTGTGAACTAGCTGGTGATACAGATAAAACAGAACCATTTGACCAGTTCTGTGTAGTCCAAAATAAAATTTCTTTGACTGACAAATCCCAATCCATTGTCAATTCTAAATCAGTTGAATATTCATCAAACACAAATCCTATACTTTGCAGATATTGATCATATCCGTATACAAAGTTTGCAAGGTCTTGAACACTTGTGTATTCTGTACCATATGGCACTGTGGTAATGTTTGTGTGATAATTAGTAAATTTGTTTGCACTGACTCCGCCTTTCAGTGGTAAAACTGCTCCAATTTCTGACCAATTGCTTTCTTCAAAAGTATCACCAGATGATACTCCATTTAATGCTCTATAAAATATTCCAGCATTTCTTACTATCCAGCCTTTAGCATAAGAACCTCCAGGTTGCCATTCTGAAAACGAGTCAGTGGTTTGTCCTACTGCAATGACATTGGCATCACGTGTGGTGATAGGAGCATAAATTTTAAACGCACGATTAAAGTTTGAATATCCACTCACTTTATATCCGTTTGTTGATTTTTCAACAATTACACCTGAATAGTTAGACACAGAAGTTGGAGCAGATTTATGTAATATCAAATTATAATTTTCTTTTGGTGTAAACACTGATTGGTTCGTCGACAAAGGAGAAGATGAAGAAAGTTTGACTTCTAAATTTTGTTTGTTTGAATATCCTGCCAATTTATAAACCAACTGTACACTTAAATTTTGTAATCTTACTTCTATTGCTGTGCCGCTTAATCCTTGCGATTTTACATAGTCGTGAATTACATTAATATAACCTGCAGTTTGAGCCGTTGATGGAAGCACATAATTCGATGGTGATTGTCTGTATTCATTGTTGTATATCTTTTGCCCTATTGCATTTGTGTTATTCCTTGATATGTCAAAAAATACTCCTGCGTACTTCACAGGGTGTGCTAAGAATTTTGCTATTTGTTCAGCGAATCTCCATGATGATGATGACCGCCATGCCCATTCAGCTGGACCCATATCACCATATGACCATTTGCGTGATAAATTTAGTGAGTTAATAGTATCATCAGTTAATAGTCCAGCATTGGGTGGAGCCACTAAGTCTCCATTTTCACTTACAGGAATTACAGAATACACATCAGGACGTTTGTATTTGTTGTATGTGCCCGCTCTGTCACCAAATGCTATTGTGCCTCTTGCTACATCATTCCATAAAACATTGTTGCCACTTGTGTATGGTGCTGGTCCATATCTGTCATCCCACCAACCAGGTTTTGCTCCGAAGCCGAACATTTCCCATGGAGTAGAGTGTGGAGACACAGTATCAAAATATTCCAAGTACACACCACGCCAATGTCCAGGTAATGGATCACTGTCTGTTGTTCTATTGATTGTTTTAGAATAGTCTGAATAGTTCCATGTGAATGGTTCACCATTTTGATAAATGTCGTTGGACACATAATCAATGCCATTTGTCCCAGTCCAATAATAAAAATCACGTGCATATGCATTGATTACTTCTGTACGGGTGTACGGATTAGTTTTGAATCTGCCATAAGAAAATTCAACTGCTTCAGGATTATGAGTAATTTTAATGTTATTGTATATTCTTCTTTCAAACTCTAATAAAATATCATCCCTAAAGTCGCCAAATCCAATAGTTCTGCTCCCATCATGTCCTTTAATAGTCAATAATCCACCTGTTGAAGAATCTTCGTTCAGATAGATGTCATCATTTTCTAGTGTTGGTTCATATACCGGAGCAAGTCCTAGTTTACTAGGTGTTGTAGGTACAAAAGATCCATTTGTTGTGTCATGCTCATCTACAGTGATTTTGTCATCAGTTGCTAAAGCAGATTTTATTTCAAAACCTATAAAGTTAGCAGAGTCGTCAAGTCCAACAAATTCATAATCACGTCCATGTACCAATTGCGTACCATTCACATATATGTAAATTGCTTTTTGAGATAATGCAGTAAGATCAAATGCAGATGTAATAGGATACAAAGTAACTGCAGGATCAACCACTGTGTATGACAGTGTTGTCTTGTCATCACCATATGCAATCATATCTGAATCATAATAAGCAAAACTTGAATTTTTGTTTGCGTTAATTTCATCTAAAATTATATCAAGGTTTTTTGATGCAGACTCTGTCATTACAAGTGTTTCTGCTTTTCTTAAAATGTTAGATTTGAATTGTTCGTAATCTATACCTGTCTTTCTCCAAGATTCTACAATGTTGACTGTGTCGTCACGTAAGAATAAAGAAGCCAAAGGCATACTTCCTTCATGTTGCACAATTTTTGTTCCACGTTGAATGATTTCTTTGATATCACGTGAATTATTTGCACCAACTATGTTTCCTGTCAACGCATCTACTTCTTCTAATGCAGAATACCAATGTTTTGCATAATCACCAATTGTTAATGTGCCAACACTTTCATTCAATGGATTGTTTTGTGCCGCAGGAGCAACTTCATAATATCCACTCAAGGTTCTGATACCAACTGTTGAATGTGATTTGATTGTGACTATGTCGTCTTGTGTAGACCCTGTGTTTAATTTTACAAACAATTTGCCTTGCACACCTGCCTCTGTGGTATATGCTGTTGTTTTGATTCCATTCACAAACACCAACAATGTTAGATCAGTTAGTGAGTTTGGATCCTGATACGATCCTACTTCAAATCGATTTTGGTCAGCAGTAGCAACATATTGTTCTACTACTCGTTGTTTACCATCTGCTTTGGTAATTCTGTAATTTGTAAGTAATTCTTGTTCGCCATATTGATTTGTTTTTCTAAGATAATATTTTTTAATGTTTTCAGACACTGGTGCTGTGCCTTGTACATAAGTGATAGTGTCAGTATTGAAAGTGTCATTTACTTGCATGTCACTCAATAATCCTAGTCGCGAGTATATCACATTTGTATCATAGATAATGTCTGGTGTGCCTTGTGAATCATCAGTGTTGATTTCAAACACAGTGGATCCTACAAAGTCTGTAGAAATAAATGTATCTAAATTAGATAATGATATTTGTGTATCTGTGAAGACATCAAATAAAGGTTTTTGTTGTACACTTGTCTTCTGTTGCGATTTGGTCCATATGTAATCTTCAGATGAATAATGGTAAGCTATTCCTTGGTTATTACCGCGTGTTCCTACGATAGAAGTACCATCTGCTATTGCTGTGGAATCATCTACAATTTGTAAATGAATTCTCGAAGGATTGCCTGCAGTGGAATCTCCTAATTCATAAAATTTCACCTTGAAAATTTTGTTTTTTTGCTTAGTATCTTGTGTGAACACAACCAAATCATCTTCACGCAACACAGTGCCATCTGAAATAAATCCTATCGTTCCACTTACAAGTGACAGAGCATCAGTAACCTGTGTGTCAACAACATCAACTAGCCTATGAGTGTATCCATGATTGTATAAATTCAAACCTGCTTCAAACTCTATAATAGGTCTCTTTGCTCTTTGATTTTCTGAAATTGGAATAGCATAGTTATTTTTTCCATTGCAAAGTGCAATTACATCTTTGTGAAACCATCTATTTGATCTCGACCAAGCATTTCTGTCCCGTGCTGATCTATTAATTGTCCAATAATCAACAGCAACCAATTGGCCGGTTGAATTATCCCAGCCTGTTGTATCAAATCCTTCTGTGCCACCTTCATCAAAAATTGCACCTATTTCTTGTGCCCATGTACCATAAGTTCTAATTTCACTTTCTGCTGTCAGTGTCGTTGATGTGCCTACACCTTCTATATAATATGTTTTATTTTTATATGTTTCTGTAACATCAGTACCTATACTGACAGGCAATCCGTTTGTAATTGCTAATCCAGTATAATCAGTAAACCCTGTTGTGCCTATTAAATTTTCTTCTGGGTCAAAATCTTCATCTGCAAGATCTCTAATAATAATTCTTCCTTTCATTCCAATGTGATTTTGACACTGATAAAAAATTATTGTAGGATATTGTGTACTAGAATCACTTGCTGGCACATTCAATGTAACAGTGCCACTGTCTGCACCATTATTTTCAACCATAGGTTCATCCAGCATGTCTTGTGTACCAGTACCGTACTGTGACTTAATCGAAAATGGATGTCCTAAAGCATCAACGTTAAATTTATATGTGTTTCCTTTGTAAACAATAATGTCAGGATTATTTGCAGTCTTATGACTGAACACATATGCCCCACTGGCGTTATTTTCAACATCGAATTCGATAGTTGCTCCAGGCGTGCCTGGTTGTAATCTGATTGGTGATAATCCTTGTGCTATCCAAAAGTATTCTCTATAGTTTACAAATTTGTCATGGTCAATAGGTGGAGCATAAGAGTATGTTTGATTCGCTAACAATCTGTCATGTTTAATTTTTGAACCACCTTGTGCTTCAATATCATTGATTACATCAATGTATGGGGCCGCGAAGTCAACATCTATTCCATTTGATTTATAAAGTGTTGCTGGCTCTAATTGATAATTGGTTCTGTCATCAGTAAGTTCTGTTACATACCCATCCGTTGCCTTGTACGAAGGTATTGTTGTATGTCCTATATAAGATGATAACTTCTGTGTCTTGGTTGGCTCAATCAATTGGTCCAGAGTAGCTGTTAAAAAGTCTTTGTTTTTATTGGTTTGGAAGACTTCAGGTAACAGAGTTTGCGATTTGCGTGTGCTCTTACCCATCTTAATAATATCCTGAGCCTGATGATCCTGATGTGATAGTTGAATTCACCGATGTAGTTGCAGTTGCACTTGCACCTGTAACAGCTGCCCCGGTGGTTGATGATACCACAGTGCCTGTTGCTTTAAGTTGTTCTGCTGTGTTAGATGATATAATCTGAACATTATCAACTGTGGCAGATGAAATTGGCAATTGATGGCCATCCACAGTAATTTCAAACAGTGAACCAAATGAAGTTGTTGCACTTGCTGGTACAATAACAATACTCAACACATCTGGAGCCAATACATTATGCAAGTATGCCGCTAATTCTGTAAAGTAAAATGTATCACCGAAATCCCATAAAGCCAAAGTGAAATAGTCGTTTACTGCTTCAATTAAATTAGACTTAATTTGATTATCTGACACTGCTGTTGCTTTATTTTTAACAACTTTAAATGTTGCCTGCAGAGATGTTTCAGCACCTTTGCCAAACAACAACACATACTCTCCTGGATTGAAAACTATTGTGTCACTTACACTTTTCAATTGGTTCAGTGTTGGCAAATATGTGTCATTTAATTCTGCCACAGTTGGTGGTTGAGGCTCAGATGTCAATTGATTTGCATTTAACCAAGCACGGAAATCTATATCATATGATTTTGTCATCACGTAACAATCTATAATGTTACTCACTGATGGATCTAATCGTCTATCTCTAGGAGCGCCATGATTGTATCTGTAAATCAAACTTTGTCTGCCTAGTTTAGCAGTATATCCTGTGAGTTCCTGTAAAAGTTTTGTGGCTGAATCGAATGACTTGAATTCATTGTCTTGATAAAAATAAAATTTTTGTCCATCAGCATATATGGCAGGATTAGTGATATCAGTTTCCTTTTGTACTGTAACGAACTCTGTGTTGTTAATTGGATTTAATTGTTCAAATCCGTTTACTGTTACCGTTTGGAAGAAAACATATTTTTCATTTATGTCTGTTGTAGGCGAAACAATAAGTGCAAATAAATCAGGATTGTCTACTACTCCATCATCGTCACCGTCAAATAACCCTATTTGTATTTTTCTTGTATCTGAGTATCCATCTGTACCAACAATATTTTTAACAATCTGCCATTTGTAATCAAATGTTAAATTTGATACAAAATCAGGTTTTGTGTTAGATTTCAAAATCGTTACTGAATCTTTTATAACCAAACCTGTTTCAGGATCAATTGCTTTTACTGATTCATCGAAATAAAATTTATTTCTTGAAAAACTTTGGAATATGTATTGTGTTGCTCTGTTGAATACTGTATATGTTAATCCATTGGTAGAAAATCTTATTAACCAAGATGCATCTAAACTTGCACTTGTTTTGTTTTCAGCAAAGGACAAATCAAAGTTTCCTGTATTAAGATCATTATCATCAATTACATACCATGCTCTGGTTGTGTTGTTGTATCCTAGTCCAAAGTTTTTAAATGCAATTACTTTGTCTATAATAGCAGTTTCTAATGTTGTAGAGATACTGTCCACATACTTGGGAATAATTTCTTTTAGTTCTGCATAACTGGGGATAAGATCTGATAACACAATAGGCCCAGTGCCATCAGCTAGTTCTCCTTGTCCACCATTTGAACCATCACCTTCAACACTGATAGTTTTTGTCCACATAATTTCAGCACTACCAGGATGGCCAGCCGCACCAGTCATCTGTGTACCTAGTTCAGTCATAAAGTGACTGCCAGATGTTGGTTCAAATTTTAACAATGCACCTTCTGTCACATACTGCAGATTAGACACACTGGATGTACCAACTGCTAACACACTTGAATCTTCACCTTCTGCAAGGAAGTATCCTGACACTTGGTTACTAGTCTGTGTTGATTTTTTCCAAGTTTTAAGTCCAGAAATTTGTGGTCTAGGAAAATTATCGTAATAAAATTGTTTGACTGAACTACTCTCAAATATGTCTGCTACAGAACTTGTCACTACTTTTCTTGCATCATCTCTTGTTGTGAATGAAAAATCAAATGATTCAGTAACAACGTCTGTGTACACCATTCCATCATCAGCCACTATATCAGTTTCCGAGTAAACTCCTGTTGGATCTGTGACATCTAAAAATCTTGAAGTGCCGCTGATGGCTCTTACTTGTGACCTTGCTTTTGCCAATGAAGGATTTTGTGTCAAAGGAATTATTTGATAATCTTCTGGAGTGATCATCCTGTTGTTTGAATAGTACACTTGAGGAGCTTGTGTTTTTATGTCAATAATACTTTGTGACTGAGCCGCATTGGTTACCGTGCTTGTGAGAGATGCTGTAACAGTCAATGTGTTAATTTGATTGTTGCGTGACACATACTCTACATCAAATGAAATGTTTTGCATGTCTCCTGTTTGAATTCTGTATGTGAGTCCGTTACTTTGTCTGTAGAACACACGGAAGTTTCCTACAGGCATTGTTCCGTATGTGCCATCTGAAAACACAAGATCAATTTGATCATTTGTTTTTGTAACAACAGCATATTGCTCAGTGATGTTGTTGGCCAATGTGTTGTATATCACATTGTTGCCTGTAATAGCAGGCACCTTGGTCCATGATTGTTCTAACAATCCGTTTTGATCCAATTTGAACAAGAACACATCATCGTTGTTAATCCCGTTTTCTTCAACAGTAACAATAGTGTTAGGCAACTGTGATGATATTGTAAAGTCCGTGCTGTTCATTTCTCCTTGTTTGAATGTGAAGAAATAACCAGTTGAATTAGAACTAAATCCTCTACCATCATTTTTGTATAAGAAAGAAAGTGAATTGCCCGGCACTGGATTTTCTTCTGTAACAAATCCATCATCTAATGTAACAGGCACAATTTCAAAATCCATCGCTATGCCGTTGATGTTACGTGAAAATGATTGTGTTGGCAATCCAATATTACTTGAGTTTAATCTGTATTGGTCTGTTGTGATCCCACCAACAGTACCTGTGGCTTGTGGTTTTCCAACTGTCTGTGCTCTTGGAAGAGCAGAGTTAAGCACAGCATTAAATTGTTCTTGCCAATTTGTGTTTGTTACATCATTCCAAAGTATAGGAGTATTTGCTAAATCGTTTCCGTTAGCGTCTAACACAGTTTCTGTAGTTGCAACTGAAGTTACTTTCAGTTGTCCTGATCCAGCAATATTTCTTTTGGGTTGAAATGATATGAGTCTTGCTAATCTTAACACTGACTCTTTACGTTCAGCAAGATCGATAAAGTTTTCTCTAGCATTTAGATCAACTCTGTATGAAATAGATTGTGCCACATAGGAAATTAAATCAATCAGTGCAAGATATTCTGATGATTCAATATAGTCATTGAATGACTCTGAATAGTTTAATCTAAGATAATCAATGAGTGTTCGTCTTATGGTATCGAAATCATAAGATTTAAAGTCCGCTTGTGAAAACGTTCTGTATATTTTCTGCCAGGTATCGTTTACAAGCAGAGAGTTTTGTCTATCATTAGATGGCATAATAATATTTATAGTTTTTAAAAAGTGCTGAGTTTATGATTAGGCCGCAGAATAAACTTGTGAAGGGCCAGCCAATAATCCCTGTTGTGAGTCGAATAACAAGTCCATGGATTCACCTAATCCGTATCCAGTGTACAAAATAGACACTTTTACTTGCAGTCCTTGTTCGTAATCATTAACTTCTATACTGTCCATTTCAACACGTGGATCATAGTTTATGATTGCTTCAACTTCCTCTATCACAGCATTTCTGGTTTCATCATCCAATGGATCCATCAAATATAACCAAATATTTGTGCCAAAGTCTGGATTTTCCAGTTTTTCACCCTTTAACATATTGAAATGATTGAGTAAATCTTGTTTGACCAATTCTATATCATACAGTTTAGTATCAGCAAAGTCTCTGCCGACTGAACTGTGTCCTCGAAATATTCTTGTGTTAGACACACCTTGTGTGGTTGAATTTACTTCGTTGAAGTTTTTTACTGCCATAAATCTATTTTACAAGAGCCGAACCATCACATTGGACGCAATTACATTTATAACATCTATCTGCATCTGACCCCTCGGCGGACATGGCAAACTCTTTCATTCTCGGAGATTCACCAGTGCAGTGTGACGGGGAGTTGCAATTTTTACATATATCTGTATCAGCCATACTATTACTTATCCTACAAACACATCACTAGAACCTGTGGCAGCCTCGCCACAAACTGATGCAACATCGCCAGCATTACACACTGCCTTGCCGCCAACAAATACTGCATTCGACCCGGCCACTATGGTCTGTTCTAAGTGTGGAGCAAGTCCATGTGCCGCCACTGTATCACCATTAACAATTATTTCTTCACCGTTTGCTTTTACTGTGGTCTGTGATGGAACTAAATCACCACCTGCCGCATCGTTGTCTCTGCATACTCCTGGCATTATACACCTCTCCTTGCTTGTGCATCTTCGTTGTCAGGAGTTTCTGTAAATCTTTCATCTTTTAATTCTCTATCTGTAAACAATATTCCTGATTTGTCTACTGACACTATGTTATTGAGAACTACTTTTCGTTTGTTTTCATGTTCTGCATAAGGCTCTGCTGTAGGCACACGTTTCATAATAGATTGCCTTTTAATTTCATCTACTTCTTTGTCAATGCTCTGGGGAACAATTACATTTTCAAATGTATCTAATTGCACAACAACATCGGCAGGCACACGTTCTCCTTGTACTCCAACTATGCCAACTGGCAATAAACTTGAACCTACTACTCCTGCATCAACCTTGCCTGATGTGTTAAAATGTATTTCACCGGTCACATTGGCCCAATGATTTGCGGCATATATTTTATCATCTCCGGCAGCTTCCAGCAGGTGGTTACCCGTGATATACCTTTTGTAATCAGCACCAGTAAAAAGTTTATGATCATTTTTCACTCTGATTTGTAAATCTCCTCTAGCAGAGCCACCAGGTCCGGTGCTATCATCACTTCCTATTTCTAAACTGGCATTGTCTGTAACAAACAATTCAAAATCATCATTTGCTCTCATGTGTATATCTAAACCAGTTTCTAAATTAAAATCTTCTCCTGAATGCACTGCAATATCTTTTACTGCAAACATTTCTATATCAACTCCTGCTTTTGCTTTGATATCTAATTCTGCAATCATTTCAATATCCTCTTTGGCATCAATGTGTATTCTGCCTGTAACAATATCTTCATTTGAATTTATAAATTGATCTATTGTGTTTTGTCCTGTGGCTTTCATGTTGATGTTTCTGGCCGCTTCTATATTGATGTCACGTTCTGCTCTAAGATTAAAATCACCAATGGTATGCACACTGAACGACTCATCTGCAAACAGGTCAATTTTTCCATCTTCTGAAAGTTCTATCCATGCTGTGCCTGTGCTGTTTATGATGTACACCATGTTTTCTGAATCATGCAACAATACTTGAGCGCCTTTGCGTGTTCTAAATCTTATCATTTCACTTTCAATAGGTGTTTTTCCTTCTTCACTAGGAGTACCATCATCCATCACAAACGAATGGCCACCTAATCTTGAGTGTGCAAATTTTTCTCCTACTTTTCCGTGTCTGTTTACAGCGTCTGTGTTAGGAGCCGCAAATTGCCCCTCAAAGTCTATAGGGCCTGGTGTGCTTATACCAAACACTTGTGAAGGTGTTTCACGTCTAGCTGAGGATGTGGTTATTCCTCTAATTTTGTCTTTGATTAATCCTTGTGACAACAATGTCTCTGCCATGGGTGTGTGCACCGGTCTATATTTTGCACTGTTGTCGGAAGCATAATCTGTGTTTATACCAACAGCATCGTCTGTAACTTTTCTGTTTGGTTCTGCTACAGGTAAGTCTTCTATTCCCAATCCACCAAACCTTTTTTGTGCATCGCCTCCTCCAGGACCGCCTCCACCTTCTTCAATACTTCGTTCTGAGGATGCTAATCCAGGCACCATGTGATTAATTTGCATATCTGGTACACAACCTATCCAAAAGCCTTCATTTACATTGCCATTGGCAAACATCACAAGCACCTGTGTGCCTACATCTGGCGGTACTGCCCAAAAACCATATGACTTTTGTGTGGCATGGAAGTCTCCACTGTTGGTGCCTCTAGCATCACGCACAGGTGTTTGGCCAGCAAATGGTGAACAATATCTTACAGTGTAGGTGACATCAGCAACAGATCTATCAGGTGCGTCTTTGTATGTTTGAAGTGCTGGTATAGAAACTTCCAATCGACCGGATCTGTTTACATCTGCAGAATTCATCACAGTGGCAAGATATACACCCATAGAAGGCGATATTGGATTGTACTCTCTTACATGCTGTGGCATCTATAATCCTAATCTACGTAATCCCTTATTGACTTTTCGTTTCTTTTTATTATTGTTAGCTATCTTGTCTATGGATAGGAACCCGTTTGACCCAGTATTGTTTTTGTTTTTGTAAATTACATTGGAAGTAGATTTACCTAAGGCATCTGGTCTTCTTAAATCTATTGACCCACCTAAGGCATCTGGTCTTCTTATATCCATATTAGATGCTATTCCTTTTGCTGGAGTATATTTTACATCATTTTCTTGTTCTCTGAATCTTGTCATTGTAATTGTTTGTTGAAACACTCCGCCTTCAAAATTAGATTCACATAATATTACTCTAAACTTTCCTTGGAAAAAGGCAGACAAATTAAGTCTCATTAAGCCTGTGTCATCGTTTAAATCGGATGGATATCTCGCATTCAACTGTACTACAATATTGTTTGCATCAGGAGATACAGACCCATCTGGTTCGGTTTGTCCATCAGATGTCATTTGATTGTTGCCAGGATTCAGTGTTTTTTGTTCGATCCAGTAAGGATCTCCTAATATTGTTAGATCCACAACAATTAAATCAGCGGCAGGATCTTCTAAAATTTGTCTGAATACATCTGCCATTTCTCTGTTTTCAGCAGGAGCATCTGGATTAATAGTGTCTGCAGATTTTTGTGCTGTTGGAACTTTGGATGCTGTTGTTCCACCTTTACCTAAAGAAGCATCATTAAAACTTGGACCTTGATTAGATGTGCTTTCTTCTTCTAATCCATCGTCATCATTTTTAAGTTTATTTTGCATAGCATCATAGTATCTGCCTGGTTGGAAATAAGCAAATTGATATTTTATATCTAGATTTAGCACATCTTTGTTTTCACCTGTATAGATGTAATTGTAAGTTCTTACTGGTGCTACACTGGTTGACTCTACTGCAATCTTTTGTTGTCTAAGTGAATAGGTAAATTTGTACTGTGGTTCGCCTAATCCATTATCAACATCCATTATTTCAGTGCTTGGCATTATTTTTATTGTGCTGAATATTTCATCTTTGGTATCATTAGAAGCATCAAACTGATTCAATATAAATTTTGAGTTTTGTACGACATGCGTAAGATATTCTACAATAGATGTTCCTTTTTGGGCAGTAACTTTACGAGAAGCAGTATCGCCTCCGCCAGGGCCTCCGCTAGGTGATACATTTATTGCCTGATTCGCAGATGCTCCTGAGTCACCAAAACCTAATTTTGATTTTATTATGTCCGCAGACGATCCTGATATATCAAATTCATACAGGTGAGGTTTCACAACAACTTTGTCTTCATCTTTTTTTACTTTGTAATTTTCATTCAATCCAGTAAAAAAATTTTGCACTAAAGTTTTCACATCTGTTCCAGTATGAACTACAGATTCATTTAGTTTGTCATATGATGTTAATTGCTGTACGTAATTGTAGGGTGCGGCCTGTATGTTGTATCTTCCGCCTCCTTCGTCAATGTCCAAATCAACTTTGAACAACCTACAAGGAATATATCTTGTAGTTCCAGGAATTTTTCGTGGCATACCATTATCATCATTTCCAACAAATTCAATTTTTATCACATACACTGCGGATAAATGATTTTGATATCCTTGTTGCAACGATGCTTGAATAAGAGCAGGAATTAAATCTACTCCTAATGGTTCTTGAATATCAAAAAATATTTGATATGCATTAGTGGCAAAAGCGTTAGGAGTAGGAGCAACAGTGCTTCTTACTGTTAATCTTTCAATATAATAATCATATGATAAAGGCCCTGTGCCTTGTCTTCCTTTTCCGCCAGTTTTTGCAATTACAACTCCTGGATTATTTCTATATGTTCCGTTGTTAAATTGTTGTTGAGACACACAACTTAACGTAATAACATAATTCTGTGTTTCGAAATCTAATAAAGGATTAGATCCTCGCGTCATTGGAGCAAATACATTATTTGTTGAATTTAAAAATTCTTGTGCTTCGCCCGATTGCATACGAGACGATATTGCTGATGGCAATGCATTGCCTTTATTTTTCAGCGCCTGCGATATATTTGAGTTTTGTGTTATTCCCCTTGTAGCAGGATGATTGCCTGAGCCACCAAATGAAGGCCCTGCTCCCCATGTTACTGGTTTATCTCCACTCATCACATTTTTTGTATTCAGACCTGATCCGTATGTGACAATGCCTCCTTTTTTCATGGGTGGAATCTTTGTAGTATCTCCTGGGTTTTGGAATATGTTGCCTGCAGTATCTTGTTGTACTGATGCAAATTTGTCACCTACTGCTCCTAATACACCTTCTACTCCACCAGATACTACTCCGTAAATTGTCGACAAATCGCTTGCCAAATTTTTTAAAAAACTTTTTTTCTCTGCTGTTTGTCCCTGCGCCAATTTTGTAGAATATTGGCTCTTCTTGGATGCCCTCTGCCACTTTTTGGCATCTGCTCCACCGCCTTTTCCTGTAAAAGTTTCGTAAGCCACTTTAAATTTCCAAGTATTCTTCCAACGTGGACTTCTTAGGAATACGTATAAGTGTTCCTGCTGTGAATGACCATATTGGATCTGTTATTGTGTCCATGTTGCGATGTTGAAAACACCACCATAACTTAGGCGTACCATACAAGTCATAACTTAACAGGTCTGGTCTGTGTTCGTAGAAAGAATCGATTTCGTACAATACATCATCCTGCATAAACTCAAATTGTCTTTTGTTTAGTAAACCTAATGTTTCTCTTCCTTGCCGAGTATCAAAATAGGGCGATGTATTTTCATAATCAGACATTAAATGAATCCTCTATTTGTTAAATCACCGTTAGCAAATGATTTAAGATCAAACTGGTTTGAGATTTTGTTACGTGAGTATACAGGAATAACTGTCACTGTTATAAGTGAATCTGTTGGAACTTTGTTTATAGGACCATCAACATTTACAGCCTGTGTTGGATCTGATCTCAATTGAGATGCACCGCTGGCTCCAAATCTTGCACGATCGAACTCTGATGCATTTTCTCCTAAAAAGCCTGGTACCCCTCTAGGCAATGCCGTCGATCCGCCGGTAGGTACAACTATTCCGATGTAGTCTACATTTTGTCTAAATTCAACTGTAAAGTCTGTGACCACACAAGGGACATTGTTGAACACATGATCTCCATATCCATTTAGCCTAGCCACTGGTGGTGGATTGCCTGTATTCAACTCTCCGCCATAATACATTTTTGTTATTGTTCGTAAAAAATGGACTGTTGACAGCCATCTCAATCCACTTGCTTGATCTTGCACAGGAAAATCACCTGATATTGTGATCTGCGCCACTTGTGAATTTTGATATGCTTGATAAGGATAATTGTTGTGCATCACTGCAATTTGATTGTAGTTTGCTGTGTGTTGTAAATTGATAAACGGTGTGGTTGGAAATCGCATGCCGTTTTCTCCACCAGTCAACCCTGCCGACAGTGGCGATGCTCCAAACAAGTCCGAATATGTCTGTCTTGCAAGTGTTAATTTTACTGCCCAATCACCTGTGGATGACGGAGACCCAGCGTTGGATGCCAATGGCTTTCTGCTGTTGCCTGATATGCCTCCAGGAAATAGTCCTGCTTGTGCCAGTCTTGATTGCACAGCATTTGCTCCACCAGTGCCTGCCTGCCGTATTATACTGCCGATATTTTGTAAGCCTTTTGTGAAAATACTCATACAAAGATATTTATTGCATAAATTAACACAGTAGTTTATAATAATGATATGGCTAGAAACAAATACTTAAACAACAGAGACTTGCTGTTGGAAATACACAAGTCAAAGAAAAAATACAGTTCATACATTTCAGATGAAGACAGTGACTTTGATGTGATTGTGCCCGAGTTGAAAAAAATTAATATTAGGTCCGTGGCAGAAGCAAGGCGTAACAGAGTCAAAAAAATGGAAAAAGCAACTGGCGAAAAAATCAATCCGAAGACTATTACAAAACAAGATTTGGTTTTTAGGGTGATGACATTTGATCATGTGCCAAATTCAAATAGAAAAGCAAAACCAAAAAACATAGCAGAATCAAAGGTTAAGTGTAACTTTCCTCCATTCCAACATTGGCGTTACAACGACAAGGACAAGTTGATACTAGTAGGCAAATCACACTGGAAAGGTGGCATGGAGAATGGACATTTTTCTGTTGATCATGGCGCCATGACCCCCAAGTTGGCCAAAATGTTTCTGTTGCTGGTACAAAGATATGGTACTAGAGGTAACTGGCGTGGATACACATACAATGACGAGATGCAAGGACAAGCACTGATGCAACTGTCACAGATTGGTTTGCAGTTTGATGAATCTAAATCAGAAAATCCGTTTGCTTATTACACAGCGGCCATTACAAATTCATTCACAAGAATACTGAATGTGGAAAAGAAAAATCAGGCACTGCGTGATGACATACTGCAAGAGAATGGTTTAATGCCATCACATACTAGACAGATAGAACACGAACTGAAACAAGCAGAGTTGATCAAACTCGAAGATGAAAAAGAAGAAGAACGTAAAAAGAGACTAGACACACTTTAGATAAGATAGTAAAATATTTTTATAT
>MDTB01234403.1_pt1 | contig 26856 bp, 34 predicted proteins | sample 811161 | NCBI WGS metagenome assembly MDTB01 (sample SAMN05326650, study PRJNA326480) | marine metagenome | isolation source: seawater | place: Mediterranean Sea | collected 2009 | reverse complement strand
TCAGCATATAAAGAAGCAGGTGTACAAATAGATAGTGTGTTTTTAATGCCCGAGGGTGCTACACTAGAGCAACAAACACTAACAGAAAAAGACGTAGCAAAAATTTGTATGGAAACAGGATACAAATTTAGTCCAAGATTACATATTAACTTATTTGGTAATGCTTGGGGAACTTAGGAGATATTATGAGTAGAGTAAAGAAATTAACGTTAGCAGTTGTAGGTGTATTTTTTATACTTGCATTTATGTTTTCAATAAATGCTAATGCTGATCATGATGATGACAATTATGAGAAACAAAAAGCCGCAATAGATAGAGCAAATGATGGTATAATTGGTTATACAGAACATGGTGTTGCTATATATGAGGACGAAGTAGAATCATCTGCAACATTATCAGTTGATAGAGCATTAAACATTGAAATAAAAGGCATAAAGAAAGTTAAAACTAACGTGTTAAATTTAAACACATTAGAAATGACAGTTGATGAAAAAGTTTATACTATTATAGTAGACTGTAAACTTACAGAAATAGATAACTTTCAATGGCAAACAAGAGGAGATGGGTCTTTAGACGTAGGCGATTTTGGATTTGCCAGACGTAACCCATTTAAGTATTTTGATAATCCTGCTTTAGAACTTACTAAAGAACAGGTAGAAGCAAAACTTGAGAATTGGGATTTAGATACTAGAACTTGTAAAATACTTGCATTGCAATTAGCAGGTACAATTGAAGAGGAAGAAAATGACGAAGAAAACTAAACTACCTTTTAGTATGATGCCAGCCAGTTGGGGACTTAAAGGTAAGTCTCGAGCAATAGCAGAAGCAGAATACTACTATGAAGGTGAAGAACTTGAAAAAGTTTTAGCAGAATTAAATGCAGAAAGCGATGATGAAAAAGTATTATCTGCACTAGATATTGATCTTAAGAATGGAAGAATTGGTAGAGAGCAATACGACAAACGTAAAGCAGAAATACTAGAAGAGCCTTATGTAAATGTTATACACATGGACGTAAATCCTGAGAATGCAAAAGCAGGATATATTGAATTAGATTGGAACGATCACTTTGTAAAGTTCTTACATGAGAATGGTTATACAGGTACAAGCGATGAAGACGTAGTAAACAAATGGTTCAATGATGTGTGCAGAACTGTTCTTATACAAGAACAAGCAGATTTAGATTACGGCTTACAAGAAGAAAGAGACGATGTCATCAAAAGAGACGGAACAGAAAGCAAAGATTAAATTAGCAGAACTTTCTGCTAAGTTTGATACTGTAATCAACGAAATACTTGAGGATTTAACACCACAAGAGATTGACTTTATTCTAGAAAACTATAGCAAATATTTAACATATGATATCAAAAGAAATTTTGAAGAAAAACGTGAAAAGAACTTGAAAGAATCACCTTTTGATGCTATAATTAATAATGACTTAGGAATAGGAGACGAGTAAAATGGATATTACAATACCAGACTTAATTGGTTTTAGCGGAGTTGCATTATTAATTGTAACTTATGCTTTACTACAATTAGAACGCATTGACCCTAAAGGGTTTTGGTACAGTTTTAATAACTTAATTGTAGCAATACTTGTTACAGTTAGTTTGGTTTACACACCTAACTTAGCAAGTTTAGTTATAGAATTCTTTTGGTTTATAATTAGTGCGTTTGGAATCTATATGTATTTTAAAAGGAAAGCAGTATGAAAACTTATATTTTAGTAGATAGTTTAAACATGTTCTTCCGTGCAAAACATGTAGGCGGCGGTAAAGATATTGACATGCGAGTAGGTATGGCAATGCACATTATGTTTAATAGTGTTAAGAAAGTATGGCGTGAGTTTAGTGGTGATCACGTTGTATTCTGTTTAGAAGGCAGAAGTTGGCGTAAAGACTTTTACCCTCCTTACAAAGCAAACAGAAAAGTAAAAATGGACCAACGTAGTGTTCGAGAACAAGAAGATGATGAATTGTTCTTTGAAGCATATGATGATATGGTTACATTCTTTAAAGAAAAAAGTAATTGTAGTGTAATACAACAATCTAATGCAGAAGCAGATGATTTAATTGCTACATGGATACAGCAACATCCAGAAGATAAGCATATTATTGTAAGTACAGACAGTGATTTTTATCAACTTCTTGCAGATAATGTTATACAGTATAACGGCACTACTGATCAAATTGTTAGTTTAGAAGGCTTTAAAAGTGCTAAGAATGGTGAAGCAGTTATAGACAAAAAGACTGGAGAACCTAAAAAGCCTATAGACCCGTCATTTACATTGTTTGAAAAATGTGTTCGAGGTGATCCTACAGATAATGTGTTTAGTGCATATCCAGGTGCTAGACTTAAAGGAAGTCGTAACAAGACTGGCATCACAGAAGCATACAACGACCGTCTAACAGGTGGTTTTAATTATAATAACTTCATGTTACAACGTTGGGTTGATCATGAAGAGCAAGAACACAGAGTAAAAGATGACTTTGAAAGAAACAAAATTCTTATAGATTTGACAAAACAACCAGATGAGGTTAAAGATGAGTCTAAAAGAATTGTTAGTGAAGCGGTAAATAAAGAGCCAGTTTCACAAGTGGGTATTTACTTTATGAAGTTTTGTGCAAAATGGAACTTGCAAAGAATGAGTGAAAACCCAAATGATTATGCGGAGTTTTTGAATGCCTCAGTTAGATAAGGTAGAACAAGCAATTCGTCGCATAGTAAACGAGTGGCCTAAAAATCCACGTTGGATTTATACTACTCCAGATAACGGTAAACACGTTTACAGAGCAATGAGAACTGATGTTTGTCCTGAAGTCTTTAAAGATTCGTATGGACAACCAGTAAAGCAGTTATGCACAGTAAACGGAGAGCATGTCGCTCGTGATGAGGACTATGGTAAACAGGAGATACACAAATGGTAAAAACAGTTAAAAGAAATAAGGCTCAATTGCAACAAATATCAGATGTTGCATGGTTAGTTAGGCAAGGTCCTAGAAAATTAGGTATATTAAATAAAGACGTTCAAGACAAATATTTTTATATAAACGGTAAAGAGTTTGTTAAACTAAATGACGAATCAGCAGTAGGACAACACTTTGGTAATGCTAAAATCTTTGAAGAACAAATAAAAGATTCACCTACAATAAGTGATGCGTTTTACATTAAAGGACATCTTATTGAATATGATACACCTTACCCATTAGATCATGCTCACCCTGATTATGATGACCAAGTACCTTTATATACAAAAACTTCTGATAGTGATGTATATTATGCGGCAGGTTGGTATGCTATTAACTTTGAAAAAGGTTGGAAACACGGACATGGTCCTAAGTACACTACTCTTACAACATATGGTTATGAAGGTCCTTTCAAAACTGAAATGGAATGTAGAGCAAGGTTGAAGCAACTTAATAAAGAAAAACGTAAAAATGACAGATCTTGAAAAACTTAAATTACATTTGGATAATTTAAAAAAAGAAGGTCATAAAACTTTTGATGTAGATGTAAATTGGTTACTTAATATATTAAATGAACTGCCTAATAAAACTAATATAAATGTACCTAAAGAATTTTATATAGATGGCGGAAAATTTTAATTATTCTTTTGATAAATTACCTGATGATATTGGATACAACAACATCTACAAATATCAATGGACAACAACTACAAATGCTATACCAATGAGTGCTGTAACGAAAATACAGAACGTTGTTAGCAAAAGATGGGGTTGGCATTTTGTACCTCATAAAAATATGGATTATACTAGGGACGATTGGTTTGAAAACCAAACACTTATTGTAAGTTTTGAAAGTAAATTGGACCTAGTTTTAACTAAACTAATGATATCTTTAAATAAATAATAGCATGAAAGTAACAATATATAGTAAGCCTGCTTGTCCATTCTGTGTACAAGCAAAAAATTTAGCAGAACAGAAAGGATATGATTTAACATATAAAATGTTAGACGAAGATTTTACTAGAGAGGAACTTTTTGAAGTATTTCCTACTGCTAGAACATTCCCACAAATCATCGTAAATGATGACAAAATAGGCGGTTTTACGGAGTTCAAATCACTGGTCGACTCACTGGATTAAAAGGTGTTTTAATCACTAAAAAGTGATAAATATATGTGTAATGGAGACATACACATGAGTAGACCAAAGCCAGATATTTTACTTGAATCTGTAAACAAGCAAACATACAAAGCAGAACAAGTACTTAGTGCAGACGCAATTTTTAGTGTTTTCTATAAAGGAAAACCAATCAACCTTAGAACCTTACATACCCTTGTGAGTTACCCAGGACCTAAATATAAAAAGGTATCTTTTAGTAATCCAGGTCATGCTTTTAATTTAGCAGAACGTTTGAATAAGATGTTTGATAGCGAAGATTTCAGTGTTGTTAAACTTACTGAAGGAGAGCCTATACAAGAAGATGACATTAAATCATGAATCTCCATTGCAATATAAGATTATTGCATTAATTGAAAATGTTATCAAAGATGGACTTTTAAAAAATTCTTCAAGAATACCAAACATACCAAAGAACTCAAAGTTTTATAAACAATTTATAGGATTTAAAAGAGAAGAAATAGGATATAAAATCTTCTCAAATTTTCGTGTAAGAAATGGTATTCCAGAAGGATTACGCCTTACATATCTAGGTAATGAATTGTTAAAACGTAATTTTACACCCTACGAATTTAATCATGAAACTGTACCTACACCAAAAATTTATCTGCTTTTTGATCAAAAAATGCAATGGCCTTATTATTTTTCTAAGAAAAAATTAGTTCTATATAATCAAGACGATGCGGCATGGTATAAAATTAATGGCCATGATTTGCCCAGTTTTTTAGATATATTATAAAAAGTGGTTGACAATATCTAAGTTTCATGTATAATGTTTACATAATCGAAAGATTATGTTTAATGTTGTAAACAATAAATCGATAGGAGGTCATATGACTACATCAACTACAACTATAATGACTAAAGAAGCAAAAGTTCTTTCTGCTTTACAAGAAGGTAGAACTCTTTCATCTGCTCAAATCAGATCTTTCTTTGGTGCTGGTAACCCACAAGCAGTGATTCAATCACTAAGATTCAAAGGATTTCCAATCTATTTGAATACTGTAACTGATACTAAAGGCAGAAGCAGAAACGTTTATCGTTTAGGCACAGCCTCTAGAGCAGTAATTGCCGCAGGTTATCAGGCGTTAGCATCTAGTTAATCGCGATGATGATATTAAAAGGGACATTTATTGTCCCTTTTTTTATGAAAAGTGGTTGACAAGATATTAAATGGTGCTATACTATATGTATATTTTAAGGTAAGGAGAAAAATATGGAAACATTAGAAGTTAGAGCAAGTACGGTAAAGCCTATTGTACTTCGTTCATTTAAAGTAAACAGACCTATCTTTATTTGGGGTGCTCCAGGTATAGGTAAGTCAGAACTTGTACAATCAATCGTAGATAATGGCGAATTAGGTAATGCTGTTATGATTGATATGAGGTTGGCATTATTAGAGCCAACAGACCTAAGAGGTTATCCTTTTAGAAACCCCGAAACAAATGCAATGGAATGGTCACCACCAACAGATTTACCTAGTGAAGACTTTGCTAGTGACTATGATACAGTTATATTATTCTTAGACGAACTTAATTCTGCACCTCCAAGTGTACAGGCCGCGGCCTATCAATTAGTTCTTAACAGACGTGTAGGACAATATAAATTGCCTGACAATGTGAGAATTGTTGCCGCAGGTAACAGAGAAACTGATAGAGGTGTTACATACAGAATGCCAAGTCCTTTGGCAAACAGATTTAGACACGTCAATATGGAAGTAAACTTTGAAGATTGGCAACAATGGGCAATCAATAATAATGTTCACCCTGACGTTATTGGTTACCTTTCATTTGCAAAACAAGACTTGTTTGATTTTGATCCTAAGTCTAGTTCACAGTCTTTTGCTACACCTAGATCATGGACTTTTGTAAGTGAGATGGTTGGTGCTAGTGGATTTGATAGTGCTGATACTTTAGAGCAAAAGGCAGAAATTGCTGGTGCTATTGGTGAAGGTATGGCTATCAAGTTTATTGAACATAGACGTATTGCTAGTAAACTTCCTAATCCTAGTGAAGTTATAGATGGCAAAATTAAAAAGTTAGATTCTAAAATGTCAAAAGAAATATCTGCAAAATACAGTTTGGTTGTAGGTGTTTGTTATGAACTTAACGAAATGTTTAGAGATAACGGTATCGATGACAAATTTAGAAAAGCACTAAACAATGTTGTAAGATTTAGTTATGATAACTTTGAACCTGAAATGGTAGTGTTCTTGTTCAAAACTATAATGAAAGATTATCAGATTAGATTCAATGTAAGAACTGATCTTAACAAAGATCTACACAAAACATTTAGTGAGAGATATACAAAATATATCGCATAGTTTAAAACCCTTGTGCACCTACCTATGTTACTCCCTACCTTAGCACAAGGTGACACCCGGACTTTGTCCGGGTGTTTTTTTATTAAAAACCGGTTGACAAATACCTAAAATTTGCTATAATATATTAATAGTTAGGAGTAACGAATGACAGACGTATTAGAACATAGACAAGAAACTGCTAAAGAAAGAGCAAGTAAAACTAAGGTTGAAATACCTGAAACTAGTTTAACATCAGAAGAAATAGAAGATAAACTTATAAAAGCAAGAATTGAGATGCTTATTTCAGCACCTTTCTTTGGTAATTTAGCAACTAGATTACATTTTAAAGATGCTACAGAATGGTGCCCAACTGCCGCAACCGACGGCAAGTATTTTTATTACAATCGTAATTTTGTTGCCGCATTAAGTGATCAAGAGATTATCTTTTTAGTTGGCCATGAAGTATTGCATTGTGTATATGATCATATGGATGCGGAAAGACGAGGTGACAGAATACCTATTCTTTGGAACATTGCAAACGACTATGTTATTAATGCAGATCTTATAGATGCTAATATAGGTGAAGAAATTAAACTTGTTGAAATATGCCATGATTGGAAATACAGAGGTAAGATTTCAGAAGAAATATATGATGACTTGTTTGAAAAAGCAAAAGAAGATAGTCGTATATTAGAAATGGATTCATTTGATGTTCACTTAGATAGAGAGGATGGTGACGATGAGGGTTCCTCCGGTCCACAAGGTAACACAGATTCCGACGAAGAAGGAAAAGACGGTCCAGCAAAATACACCGCAGAAGAAAAAGAACAAATCAAACAAGAGTTCCAAAATGCAGTAATGCAATCTGCCAAGGCGGCAGGTGCTGGTAACTTGCCAGGTGGTGTAAAAAGAATGTTAGACAAACTTCTTAATCCACAACTTGATTGGCGTGAACTACTTGCTATGCAAATTCAAAGTATTGTTAGAAGTGATTACACTATGATGAATCCTAGCAGAAAAGGTCTTAATGAAGGCTTTTATTTGCCTGGTATGGACAGGGAAACTACAATTGATGTTGCGTTATCAATGGACGTTTCAGGTTCAATGTATGACGAAATGCTTAGAGACTTCTTAAGTGAAGTTAAAGGTATTATGGATCAATACACAGACTTTAGAATACACTTATTCTGCTTTGATACAGAAGTTTACAATCCGCAAACATTTACACAAAACAACATGGATGAGTTTTTAGAGTATGAAATCATGGGCGGTGGCGGCACCGACTTTGATTGTGTGTTTGATTACATGAAAGATAATGGCATACAACCTAAAAAACATGTTATGTTTACAGACGGTTATCCATATGGTAGTTGGGGAGATGAAAACTACTGTGATACTTTGTTTATTGTACATGGTGGTGGCTACGGTGGTAGAACTCCAGAAGCACCATTCGGTATAACCGTACCTTATTCTAGAGATGATTAGAAATACTAAATTACTCAACGATACTGATTGGAGTAACTTACATGGTAACACACTCTATGTAACTATGCTTAGAAACAAAGTTAGTTGCGACTGTAATACTACAAAAAATGATGAAGGTATTACTCCAGATGTTTCAGAGTATCTTCAAACAATGACAGACGACTTAGTGTATTATAAAAGCGAAAATGTGTTTGGTTGGATTAAATATGAAATATATTTTGAATCTCCTGTAGATAAAGAAAACTTTATTGCATTCTTTAATACAGTATCTGGCTTAGAAAAAGTAAAAAACTAACCACTTTTTAACAGTACCTATTAAAACATCTGTTAAATAAATATATTAAAACAAGGAGTTTATAAATGTCTGAAGAACAAAATATTGACACACAAGAATTTGTTGACAATCCTGATCAAGTTGTAGATCAAGCAGAAAGCATTTCTTTGCAAGAACTTCAAGTACTTGCTCAGGTTGTTGATTTAGCATCTCAAAGAGGTGCATTTAGAGGGAACGAACTATCACAAGTAGGCGCAGTCTATGATAGATTAAGTTCATTTCTCTCAGCAGTAGCGGCACAACAAGAAGAAGCCGCCGAAGCACAAGAAGGTGAGGCACCAGCAGAAGTACCTGCTGAAGAACCTGCACCAGAAGGAGAATAATATGGCAGATATAATGAAGCACGTAGGAAGACATGGTGAAAAACCATGTGTTGTTGTTTTTAGAACAGTACCTAATGAGCCAGAACATTGTCTAATTGTAGAAACTGCATCACTCAGCGAACACAAACATGATGATTTAATGAATGTTGTTCAAAGTTTAGAGGCTCAAGAAGCAAATGAATTGTCTGAAGTTTTATCAAGAAGGCAATTTCATGACGGTGCAAACATGCTTAATGACCTACATTTTAGTAAAAACTTAGTTAAAGTTTCTACTGATATGGTAGTATTAACACCTACTCCAGCAGATAAGATTTCTTTAAAAGAAGTCAATGCAGAAATTGATAAAATTGATGGAGGTTTTACTCCACCAATTACAGATCAACCAGTTGATTCTATGCAACCTGCACCTGCAGAAGTACCTGTTGATGGAGCCAGCGAAGCAGAAAATTTATTAGTTCAAGCAGAACTAATGGAACAAGATGCTACAAGCATGATGGCAGAAGCAGAGTCTAAAAAAGCACAGGCGTACGAAATGGACCCAGACCTCAAACCTAAAAGAGGACCTGGAAGACCGCCTAAATCAGAACAGTAGGATTATGTCGGATGAAGGTGCTAGAATAATTGTTCTAGGACATTCCAAAAAATATAAAAAAGATACCTTCATCCACACCTATCTCAAAGAAAATTTTCAAAAAAATATCCCTTGTGATTTTATTTCTAGTATAATGCTAACGTTTCTTGATGGCACTAAAGATACATTTGAAGACTTAGACGGTACATTAGAAATTGATAATGTAAGTGACATCTTAAGAGTATGCGGAACTAATAAAGGTATTAGAGAAGCAAAAATAGTAGTAGAACTAGATAAAATACAACAAATTTTATCCGACACAACACACAGTTTTTTATCAAAATACTTCAACAATTAGGTTGACAGATACTCCTAAATTTAGTATAATATATACATAAATTAGGAAATAGGAGTAACAAATGAAACTAATTGAAATCAAAAAAGCAATCCAAACAGGTGACTTTAACCTTTCTGAGTTAAATGAACTTGGTGCATGGATAAATTCTGTTAAAACACAAAACGCAAAGGCTGAAATATCAGTCGGTGATCAAGTGTATGTTGTTCAAAAGACTAAAAGAACAAAAGGTATTGTTGAAAAAATCAATATCAAAAAAGCCATTGTTACACTACCAGAAGGTAGATACAATGTTCCACTATCAATGATTGAAGCCGCTTAATGATTGATATACTTCAAGAAGTTACAGACTGGGGCAAATACAAGGTAAACAATGGTGTTTACCATGTAAACTCCGCAGGTAAACTTGTAGGCTATCAAGTTAATAAGGACTCTGAACTACAAGTTCTTAAAGTACCTAGTACGCAATTTTCAAAAGCAAGACGCAAATTTGTTAAAATAGGTGAAAGGCCTGAAGAGTTTAGCAAAGATGTTATCGTTGTAAAAGGTTCAAAAGGTAATACATACACTATAGAAGATGGTAAATGCAGTTGCCCAGGATATACGTTTAGGGGGAACTGTAAGCATGTTAAAGAAATTAATTGATTTATTTTTTCTTCTTGTAATTGTATTAGGCTTGTCAGGTATAGTTGGTTGTGCTAGTGGCGGCGGTAGTGCTGGACTGGTTATTGAACCTACTACAACTCCAAATCCTCCACCTACATCAAATACAGAAACTGACGAAAGAATACACTTCGAAGAGTTTTCTTATAACTTTGATACAATTTATGGTGATGTAACTTGGACTTATGGTATGAGCGAATATACTGCAAGTTCGACATTACCTTCAAACGACAAATATAAGATCGCCGATTATGGATTCTTGCAAGTTACAGGCATAGGTAAGCATGATCCATGTAGTAGTGCTGTATCCGATGTTTGTGATGATCAAAGCGGTCCATGGGGTAATGGTGGTTTTTGGTTTGAAGCAGACCTTAACGGAGATGAATGGGCAGACTTAATTTATGTTGGTAATACTGGTGGTAGTTATGAATGGATACCTCCAGGACATATGTTAGCATTTATTAATGAAGAAGGTCATTTTAGATTAGCATCTGAACTTTTTGAAAACAATGAGTTTCCTTGTGTTTGGGGTAATGGGCACATGAGTGAAAAGACTAATCCACATGACCCTTGCGGTTTTCAAAATGAACATACAAATGGTAAAATTGTTGCTGACTTTAACGGTGATGGCATAAGTGATTATTATGATACTAGTATTTTATATTTAAGCGACAATGGTGTTTTAAAAAATAAAAGTTTTACTAATTTACCCGATTTATTTTTTAATGCAGAAGACTATGGACCTATATTTGTTCATGACGCATACGCAGGACATTTAGATAATAATGATAGTTTAGACATATTTTTACCTATCTTTGATGTCACAAATTATGGTGTATTGTGGGGAGGTGGTGTAGATCCTTGTTCGGGTTGTAACCAGGCTATACCTTGGGTAATGTTGATGAATGATGGCACAGGTAATTTTACTGCGAATCATAATATTAATATGCCAGGTGCCATACAAGTAGGAGATAGGAATGTTAGACTTTGGGCAACTACAGCCGCAATAGGTGACTTTGATAATGACGGTCATGGCGATATTGCAGTCGGTTGGTATAATCCTAGTGAGTCTGAACATTATGGTTACTCGCAATATAGTTCAGGACTTGTTTATTTTAATGATGGAACAAATGATTGGCGTAATCGATCAACTATAGAGTTGCCTGCAAACTATTTTGGTGCTAACGGTAATGCTAACGATATGGAAGTAATAGACTTTAACGGTGACGGATTCTTAGATATTTTATTAGCATCTACTATACATGATCCTTATTATAAAGCAAGAGTAATCCAATTCTTTATGAATAATAATGGAGAATCTTTTACTGATGTTAGTGCAACTTGGCATCCTGCATATGAAAATTATGCAAACGGAAATCCAAATGGTAGTAACTTTGGAGTTGGTCAAGGGCAGATAAGAATACTAGATTTTGACCATGATGGTGATTTAGATATTGTTGATATAAATGCAAACACTTATGTCTTAATAAATGAAGGAGATCAATTTGTATGGTATCAAGAATGGGTTGATATGGACGAAGACTATCTATTATTTCCAGTTGAAATTGATAACAAATATCAATATGACTTTATAGGTAGCACATCTAATTGTACTGAGGATAGATGTATTACAGATTTCTTCCAAGTTTTAGACCCACCTTTTGTACAAATGATGCAAGAGATTGCAACAAAGCCTAAAGGGTATATAAATGCTATATATGACACAAAACTCTTGTTAGACGACGTTAGAAAGTTTACTAGAGGCAATAATATAGGGTATAAAAGGAACAAATTTTCATCATTATTAGGTTACAGTTTTAGTGGAGAAGAAAACGGATTCTTTATTGGTTCATTGAACGGTGACAGTAACGGTGGTATTTTAGGTTGGGATAGTCAAGACGGTAATATACATACAGGATTTTATTACTTACAGAATACTTTAACTGCAAATAACATTACTAAATGGTATGGAACTGGTACAGCAGATGTAAAATACAATAGCATTACTTCGTTTACAGAAGTAACAAATGCTATTAATACAAATTTATTTTACACATTAGGTTCTACAATAACAAATACGCATGTAGAATCATTTATAGAACGTGATAGCAATGTAAATGTTAATGTAGAATCATTTAATATGTGGGACGCATCTGTATTTGCAGATTTAGATTATATTTACAATTCTAGATTTGGTACAACACATCTAGGAATAAGTGGAGAATACATTTTTAATCTTCACAATGTAGAAATTGATTTTGGTAATGCACTTACTTACGAATTTAACAAAGAGTTACTTGTAGGTGAAGTGTCTTTATCGCATACATACAAAGTATTTTATGTTACATATAGTAAAAATACTGAAGATTTAGAATCATTTGAATTAGGATTTAATTTACGTTTCTAAAATTTTTTCTATTTGCGGTATAGCAAGTTCAGTTGCCCATCTTTCTTGGGCATAAGCAGATAAATGATGACAGTGATCGTGTGAAGGATTGTGTACAGGATCTGCTGTATGTTCAAAATCCCAAGCAAGTGCATCTGCTATACCTTTTCTAAGATAGTTAGTTTTGTTTACAAAATCATAATCATAAAAAATCCAAATATCATCTTTAAACTTTTCGCCGTCTAACTTATTAATTTCTTGATAAGACTGTTTCCATTCAAATGTATTTGGGGAAAATAAATATTTTACACCTGCTTTTTCCATTTGGTTTACAGCACTTTCCATCATGTAATATTGTTTGTGAGATTCTATTTCATCATCATACATTAGAGGATAATATTTTCTAAATACATTCCATTGTGCTTCGCTCATGTGATGTTCTAACTCTTTCCAAAACTGTTTATCTTGTTCATATGTTCTATCAATGTTTTCTGTATTAACTATGCCTGTAATACTTTGACTTATTATTCTAGGGTCGTAATCTTTTACAGGGTGTGAACGTTTATTATCAAAAAATTTATCAACATCATAATCCATATGCTTTAACCCTGCTTTAGGATCATATTTTTTGCCTGTATGATTCCAGTCTATCCTACATGGTGTAGTCCAGTTTACAATAATAAAATCAGGATCTAAGTTTTTAATTGCATAGTCTATTTGTAATCTTATTGCAAAATTACTACCACCTACACGAGCAATATTTTGATATTCCCAACCAAAATGCTTTGCTATAAAATAACCAAATTCCGTATCAGGAAAACTTGGATCTCTACTGCTCCAACTACAACCGCAAACTACTAATTTCATACTACTATTTACTTAAATACTTATATGCAAAAAATTACAATTGGCTATGATGACAACAATCAAGATGTATGGGATCAATGCGTAACGTTCGACGATTCAACATACTTTGATTACTATCATCCTGACCTAATAAAAGGCAAATATATCTACCCTGTGTTAGTTACAGCAATGATGCCAGAGGACAGAATTTATGTGTTAAGTGATAAAGTATTGCAAGACATAAGAAGTAAAAATGCTGTATTAATGTTTGATTTTACTTACGAATCACGTGATTTAACTAACTTTAATAAAGAAATACACATGTATGATCCTTATGATAAAGTAATTAAAAACACGATTAAACACCATAAATTAGAAGATTTTACATATTTGTATGCTGATTGTAACCCACATAATAGCAAACTTTCGCCTTATAATTTGTATTTTAACCGATGGTTATACATGCAAGTTACAGAGTATCTAAAGTTTAAAAAACTTATAGTTAGAAAAGAAAAACGTAATTTTAAAGTTGCAAGTTTTAACAGAAGACCCGATGAAAATAGATTTATGTTTGTAAAAAATTACTTTGGTAATGACGATATTTTGTGTACATTAGGGTTACCTGACAAAGTTGATCATTACTTTTACGAGGAAAGATGGCCGGGCCTTTTAAAAAATTTACCTTTAGAATTTGATGAGAATTTAGATCTTAACGAGCCAAATAGAGTAAGTATTTTAAAAGAATTTTTGCAAAGAGAAAGTTATGTACAGGTTGTAAATGAAAGTTTTTTTCATTACAGTCCTAATCATATGTTTATAACAGAGAAAACTTTAAAGCCAATTGCATGTTTACAGCCTTTTATAGTAAATGGTATGCCAGGATCTATAGCACACTTGAAGCATTTAGGATTTAAAACTTTTGATAAATGGTGGGATGAAAGTTATGACAATGAACAAGATTATGAAAAACGTTTACAAAAAGTTTTTGCAGTAGTAGATAAACTTCTTGCAATGTCTCATGAGGAACATCAAGATATGCTTTTAGATATGTTTGAAGTTTTAAGTTTTAATGCAAATGTTTTAAGAAAGTATCCGCTTATAAAAAATATCTATGATGATTTAATTAATCTATCTATATATGGAACCAAATATTTTTCGGAATAAACTTGATGTGCCCTTGGCGATATATGACTGCTTAAATACTTACCCGGACTTTCATCATAACTTTCATACAAAGTAGAATCAACTACAGAAAGCATACTAGCAACACCTTCTACTAAATTTTTATCTGGAATAACATTCCATAAAGGGTGATAAGAATCTTTTAAGATTTTTTTAGGGTCTGTTTCCCCTTTTAATGTTTGTAAGTCATGTAAGTAGTCTAAAGTATTTGGACTCATAACAAACGGTATATTATGTCGTTGTAGTTCGTGTATAGCACTTTGCATTATGAATACTTGCTTGTGACACTCTAAAGCAGTATCGTATAAATTTGTATAGTAGTGTCGTAATGCTTTCCAATTTTGTTCATCACATGTACTAGACATTACAGGATAAACATCGCAAACTTCTTCGAAACTTAACTCTAAATCTTCACAAAATAAACTTTGAAATGTGTTAAATGCTATTGTAGGATCTACTAATTCTCCTGCAGGATGATTATTATCATCTGGAGATTGTGTACTTGTTTGATATGTAACTTGCTTTAAACCTTTTAGTGGATCATACTCTTTTTCTGTGAAATTCCATTCTATTCTAGCAGGATTAGTCCAGTTAATTATCATAAAATCTGGTTTCAAATTCTCTATGGCGTATTGAATTTGCAAACGAATTACAAAATTACTAGCACTTACTACTGCTGTATTTACATAGTCCCAACCAAAGTGATCAGCAACAAGTTGGCCAAACTCGATTCCTGGTTGTTTTCTATCTCGGCTACTCCAACTACAGCCACTGACTACTAATTTCATAATGGTATAATCCAATTTCCGTCTTTAAGTTCTATTAAAGATTCACCGTTTGCAGTTACCTTTGAAATTGTCCAATCATTTCTAAACACTTCAAATGTAACTGATTCATTTAACATCGGCCAATGCCAGTTTTCATTGTCATTACTCATTGTAAGTAAATATTTTTTTGTTAAATCTTGCGGAAGAGTCCAATTGTCAACTAAATTATAATCATGATCAATATAATCGAAACAGTTTTCTTTATTGAATGGTAAAAAGTTTTTAAATGATCCTAGTCCTGCATAATCTATAAACAACACATTAATAGGTTTATGATATGTATCTTTAAAAAGCATTCTTGTTCTACCAGGATGTACATCAAAGATTGGCAATTTGTTTACAAAATTAAAATGCACAATTATAAAATCTTTTAAATCATTACCGCTTAAAATATCTTGTTGTAGTTTAAAAATATTTACAAGTTTTTCACACACTGGTAATGCTAATGAGTTATTAGTTTGCTCTATACTCTTATCGATTTGTTGATCTATGTCTGTAATCAAATTCAATAAGTCACCATAATCAGTAACATAAGAAGATAATTCTTTTAACGTAGACTGGCCAACATAGGCGGTTGCTCCATGTTTTTCTATTGCTTCTATAAGTTTAAGGTTGTCCCCGGTATAAGAGTGTTCCATTACTTGTAACCAATTTGCATGTATCTGGTATATGCTGGAGTAATTAATTCTCCTACATAATGTGTCTGCGACAGAGGATATTTTTCTTGCATTGCTCTTACATCTTCGCAAGTATTAACATGCCCTTCAAACTCTTCTGAATTATTTGTTTGCATTACAATAAGTTGATCGCTTTCTACACTATCATACCATAGTGTACTCATGTGTTCGCAACTGGTATTGATTATCCAGTTTGGCTTTACATTAATTAATTCGCCACTAGTTTGAAATTCCATTTCTCCACAGTCTAACAAATCAACATCATGTACAACACCTTTGTATTTCCAACTGTCTTGTACAAATTGTCTGTTAAGTTTTTCAGACTTTTCTATTGCTTCAGCATCTGTGTCTATACCATATACTCTTTCTAAATTAAAATATCTATGTAATGGTTCAACCAATGTTCCTATCCAAGAACCTAATATAGCAACAACATATTCTTCATCAGCCTCAAGGTAAAATTTTAATTTATCTAAGAGCCAACTTTTACTTGCTAACTGTCCTTTGCTAAATGCATGTTGTGGGTAGTAATTGCCGTGTTGCACTATATGTTCAAAGTAACTAGGTGTAGGTCGCCAAAAGCCGTTGTCTATATACTCAGTTACTTCTTTCCAATCATTTAATTTTATGCTTTCCATTGTTCTTCTAACCATTCAAAATCGTTTATCTTATCTAACATAGATAGATTATCTTTGTTTTTAAGAGCATATCGATTCCCCTCTAGTGCTCCATTAACCGCTTCGTCTGAAAACTCACCTTCCCCCTTAGTGTTCATCCAAACTCTTAAACGTTCTTTGCTTTCTTCATCATTGTTGAGTGTTAATTTCACACATTCTCTGAAAGCACTCCTCCAAGTGCTAAAAGCATCTGTGTTAAATCTAGTAATACAACTGACTTCTGGCATTGATTTAAATCTACTGCTCAAGCCAGTTGTAAAATCTATCCCCCAACTAGTGGCCTGTCTAACCATTTCCGTTGGAAACAGTTTGACTCCTCCGTATCCATATTCTAAACCGTTTACTGGATTTTTACTTCCCCAAACATGTACTACTTCTTTGTCATATACATCTGGAATGTAATCAAACATAAATTCTTCTGTAACCTCTGCATCAGCATCTATAACCCAAAACATATCAGTTTTACAATCTTTTGCACAGGCCTTATGTGCCTCAAAAATTCCTTTAACTCCTCTGATATGATTTACCCAACCGTGTTTCATTTTTTTTGATGTAACTCTTTGTATATTTTTATCTACTTCTAAAATATCTTCTTTAAAACTAATGCAGAATATTTCATAAGGTATAGAAGTACTTCCTACGTCTTTTACATATTGTAGATTTCTAAATTTGTTTAGTTTTAGTTGATCAGATGTTATGTTGATGTAATCGTTTTGAGTTGGCCATAAACGTAATCCTCCATATCCGTGTACTCTATCCGAACGAGGATTTACTTTTTGCCAAGTATGAATTTTATTTACATCTGTAATTAAAGGCATAAAACCTTTATCAAGCACATCTTGGTCCACTTTCACATCTGGGTCTACAGTCCAAACAAAGGGGGTTTCTATATCCTTTATTGCGTTTATAAACTCGTTCTTTTCTAAACTTTGCAAGTGGATTACGGGCCATGTTGGCCTTTGGCTTGCTATAGTATTTATTTGTTTTAAGTTTTTAAAACTGTTGTTAGCAATCTCTTTGTCTGTGTACTCTTTTTCCATAAAAGTTTCCTTGGGTATTAGCCTTACATTCCTATAAGTGCTATCTTCATTTTGCCAAACATGGACATTCTTTCTGTCCCATTGTGTAGGATAATAACTAAAATCAAAGTCCTTGTGTAATTGCGTAAAAGCATCTATAACCCAGTACATATCACTATTAGATTGGTGTGCTAGACGCACATAGACGTCGTTTAAGCCGTCTTTGTAATCGTTTGGCTGTAAGTGATACACTGGATATTCACGTTGCGTACATGCAGGTTCTCGAATGTATTTTGGTCTGCCTTTTGTTTGTGCTACTTTAGGACATAACATTACACCACCATAATCGTACTGCCTGCCAGTTATAGGATTAAGTTTTTGCCAAACATGAGTTTTGCCCTCGTCCCATACATCTGGTACAAAATCAAAGTCAAAATCCTCATGTACTTCTACGTCTGAATCAACTACCCAGAACCAATTGTTTTTGCTATTTGCTCTTCCCTCTTCTTCAGTACTAAACTTTTCAAACTCTAAGTCTTCAAATGGAGCAATCTGATGTATTACTGTTTCTGCATCTTTATGATTTTTAGGAATCCATCTTATTCCCCCTATTTCTTCTGGGTATTTGTGTCTAAGTTGATTACCTAAATGAAAAGTATGGATCATGTTCTTTTGAAAATCAGGTGGTGTCCAATCCACTTCTTCGTCAAATTGATACTCTTTGTCTATCAACCAGCAGTCTTGTGTAACAATACTGTAATCGTCTACATCATTGACAAAAATTATAGGATATTGTTTAGAACCTGTAGGGGAGTTTGTTATAAATTTTAATTCAGAATTTTGGTATTTTGTAGGTACAAGTTTTACACCGCCACAACGATTATCACTTACATTTGTGACACTTCGTGGATACTTATGCCCTAATTGATTTGCTATTTTAAAAATGTGTATTGTTTTTTGATCGTACCTATGTGGTACAAAATTAAAAATATTATCTAATTCATGTTCTTCGTCAATTAGCCAAAACATTTTTGTCCTGCTTTTCCTTGCAAATGTTTCATAATCTGTTAAATTGTTCGTGTAAAATATATCAAATTTTACAGGGCATACACCTAATTGATATTTGTGTTTTGTAAAATCAAATTCTTTATGTACAAGTCTTACTCCACCGCAACGATTATCCCATGGATCAGTAAAATCTTTAGGGTATCTTTCTTCTAAATGTTCTGGGATTTTAAATACATGTATATATTCTCTTTCGTGTTCTGCAGGAACAAAAGATAATTTTCCATTGAAATCAAATTCTCTATCTACAATCCAAAACCATTCCGTTTTACTTCTTTCTGCATATTCTGTATAATTGTCTGCTGTAAAATCATCTTCATCTATATAGAATATGTCATAATTTTCATCTTCGATTGAGCATGATGGGTGTATCTTTGTTTCAGCATTTTTCCAATCTTTAGGTACAAGTCTTATACCTCCCATTGCTAATGGATATTTTTCTCCTAGTTGGTATGGCATTTTGAATGCATGTATCATTGTATCTTCAAAAGGATTAGGTACCCAATCAACAGTCTTAGGTTCTATTTTATATTCTTTGTCTATTATCCAAACATAATCGTCGTTTAATATATCACGTTGACTATAATCGTTTACATCTTTTACATAAAGAATAGGATACAAAATATTTGCATCTAAAAAGCCATGATATTTTATATTCGCCGATTTCCAATCTTTAGGGTATAGTTTTATGCCACCTTCCTGTGCAGGATATTTGTGTTCTAGTTGGCCACGTAAATGAAAACTATGAATAAAATCTGGCTCAAAATTATCAGGTGCCCAATCTATATCATCATCGAGTTTATAATCTTTGTCAACACACCATACATGTGTGGCATAGGGATTATTTTCAAAATATTTATTTGGTGTTTTTGTATGAAGGATATCAAATGATTTTTTACATGCTATTTTGTTAATGTATTTTCTACCGTCATTCTTTTTTGTAGGTATAAGTTTTAAGCCACCATAGTTTTTATTGTCCCATTTCCAAATATGCTCATAAATCATATCATGATCTTCTGGTCTAAAATCTAAAATTTCTAAGTCGATAACATCTATATTTGGTTCTACTAACCAATACATTTTTGTTTTAGGGTTTGCTTGATCGCTAGAATTTATACACTTTGCAAAAGGAAAGTTTTCTTGTATTTTTTTATTTTGACCTATATAATAAACATCAAACATCTCTAGTGTGTACCTTTACTTTGTAATGTTTAGCAAAGGCTTCAGCATCATCTTCATCGTTTACTATAGGTTGTCCTTTAATGTTTAGACTTGTGTTAAGTAACATTGGACATCCTGTACGTTTATTAAATTTCGTTAATAACTCGTGTAAATCGGGGTGTTGATATCGATTAACTGTTTGCACTCTGCTAGTTCCATCTGCATGAACTATAGCAGGAAACTCTTTTGGCTTTTTACACCTAGCAACATATTGCATATATGGTGCATGAGAAATTTCTCCCGGCATGTCGAAATACTCATGCACATATTCTTCTAATATCATCGGTGCAAATGGTCTAAATTTTTGACGTTTTTTGATAACATTCATTTTATCTTTAACATCTGGGCCTCTTGGATCTGCACATAAACTTCTGTTACCTAATGCTCTAGGTCCAAATTCTGCTCGACCATTTGCTATTCCGAATAATTCCCCCTTCTTTAAACTTGCTAATGCTTTTTTTATTGGATAAGAACCATGGATACAATGTCCCAAATATGGTCCTTGCCAGTCTACTTTCATAGATGTTTTATTATACAAGTGTAGTGCCGCCGCTCCTAAACTGCTACCGCAGTCCCCAGGATTTGGCATAATGTGTACGTCATTAAATATGTTGTATAAGTTACTATTTGCAACACAATTTAATGCAACACCTCCCATAAAAACTAAATTTTTACTACCAGTAAGTTTTTTTGCCTTATTGGCATAAATGTTAATTTTTTTCTCTATTAATGCTTGGGCACTTGCGGCAAGATCGTAATCTATTTTCTTATGTCCCCACTCATCTTGTAGAGCAAAATTTTCTCTAGAAGACCAATTTTTCTCTAAACCTTTTTGCAAATTTCTTCTAGTTAATAAACTTTCAGAATTTTTAAATAACTTTTTATCCATATCTTTTAAAAAATATGGTTGTCCATATGCCGCCATACCCATTAAGATATATTCATCTTCCATGGGTTTAAGTCCTACATGATCTGTTATTGCACTATAAAATAAACCTAAACTGTTTGGAAACCAAATGCTATCTAATTTTTTTAATTTACCTTCCCTCCAACTCCATATAGTTGCAGTATCAAATTCTCCTATAGCATCTATAACCATTACAGCACAGTCTTCGTATTCACTAGTCAGAACTCCAGCCGCGGCATGTGTTTCATGATGCCAATAATCTACTATTGGTATATCTTTTAGTTGTGGATAAAATTTTTCTATCCATTCCCGTTGTGTAGGTTCTTTTAATGCAGACCAATTTCTTGCAGTTAGGTTTCTTAATTTTTTTGCCCATGCCTTTTCGTGTAATGCAATTACGTCTGGCTTACCCTTTTCTAAAGCCGCATTTATAAGTTCATGATTAAGCCATGGATCATTTTTTACTTTACTATATCTTTCAGAATGACTAGCAAATTCAATTTCATTACCGTTCAGCATACATGCTCCGGCATCATGAAATCCAAAACTTAAACCTAAAATTCTCATCTATAAATAAAAGGATCTCTTTTTCTTAAGTCTTCTAGTTTCTTTTTTAGCAACTCTTCTTCTTCCTTTGTAAGTTCTATACTAGTTAAGTCTTCGCCTTCTTTTCCTCTGTCTCTGTTGCCGTCACTGTTTAATTCAGTTATATCTTGTTGTTTATGTTTTTGATTTTTTTCGTCTTTCATGAAAAATATCTCCACTTGTAAATTTCGATTAATTTGTCTGCTATTTCCTCGTGTAGCGATATGTTTTTTATATGCATAGTTTCGCTGAAATCTGAGGGACTAAGTTTCATGTATGTTTCTATAAAACTATCATGTGGCTTATAATACTTAGTTTGATCTATACTTTGCCAAAGAGGTATTTGGCAGTTATTTGGTATAAAATTATACATATTGCAGTATATATAATCTATGTTTTTCTTTTCTAAATACGTCTGCAGAGCCAATTGATACATTAATGTATCTTCTAAACCTATGTTCCAATCTGCAACATTTAAATCTATATACCTATAAAATTTTTCTAAGTCTTTATCTTCTGATTGTTTATAAAGTGTGTAATCCGCACGTTGTCCTCTCCATGCAAATTCAAATCTTTCGTGAGTTGTCCAACCTATAAAAACTAAGTCTACATCGTTGTTTTCGCAATGTTCGATAGTAGTTCTTAAGATTCTATGATTGCTACCGCCACCTTTTGATAAATTAACCTGATTATAATTTAGTTTTTCTGCAATAAAATCTCCAATAGATTTATCACATTCACTGCCTTCCATATGACTACAACCATTGATTAACAAATTACCTATTTGCGGCATACATTAATCTCCAAAGTTCTGGCAATGCTTCTTCCATACTTTCTTTTCTTGTTTCATCTAAAAGTTTTGTATATTTTTTAAATGTAAGTAACTCATTTTCCCAATTTTCTTTTCTATTTTCTTTTAGTGCTTTTATAGTTGCTTCTATGCTCTGTTTGTTTTCTGGCCTATGTGCAAGTATCTTACTATTTTTAAGCCACATTTCTAATCTACCTGCCGCAACTTCACGTACTTGATCCGGACAATTTCTAAAGTCTAAACTTGTTGGGTAGTCGCAAATTAAAAATGTAACAAATATTTGCCTGCCATATTCCTCTTCTAAGGATTCACAGAAGTCTAATAGTTTTGTAATTGTTAAAATATTATAAATTTGTATAACAGGACTAAACAGTACAGTTCCTACAACATCACTAGCACAATATGTTCTTAAGTTTTTCTCAACTCTGCTCCAATGACTTGCTCCTCTTATATATTCATTCTCATGCCCATAAGCATCTACACTTATACACATTAATACACTTTTAAATTGTTCTACTAGATCTAAAAAACGTTTTTGTATGTTAGTCATATTGCTGTTGAACACTAGTTCTATGTCTTTGGCAATACCCATCTCAACACATTTTTCCATTATCCAATATACACGTTCTATGATAGTAGGTTCTCCGCCTGTAAAGTAAAGTTTACTTACATTAGGCAACCATTCTTCTACCTGTCTTAAAAATTCTGGGTTATCTTCCCAATTAGTTAAGTTGTCAACGAACTGACCCCAAGTAAAGTTATCTTTTATAAATTGGCCTGCCCTGGGGTCAGCAGTTTCTATCTTTTTATATTCCTTTTGAATTTGACTTGAATTTTGTGGTTGGCACATTCTACACTTCAGGTTACACATATTACCTAACCTAAAATCCAAGTACATTGGGGATTCTTCTACTCTATAGTCATTATTGATACTTCGTTCTATTATGTCATGGATTTCTTCTCCTCTTCCACTGTATTCGAACCAATCCCTAATATAGTTTGTTCTATAACTAGGGAAACCCATATCTTCTAAATCATAACAATGTTCGCAACCTTTTACCACATCGCCTTCTATCATCTGCTTACGGATTTTACGCATATGGTTGCTGTTCCAGACACTCTCTATTTTGTGTCCTTGATTCAAGTCAACCATTGAACCATCGTCATTTTTAAAATTATCACGTGCAACACAGCACCAACTCACAGTACCTGTGGGTTGCGTCATTACATGTATCCAAGGATACGGACAAAATGTTTTACTGTATTCCATTCCAGTCTTTCTCAATCATATCAAATAATATAGGAAATGTGTTTTCAAACTTTTCTTCTCTATGATTATCTAATAATTTAGTTGTAAATAAAAAATTGTGCCAATCTTTTTCTTCATAATGCTCACCATTCATAAAGTTTAAAGTTTTTTGTACAAAGTCAGGCGAATCTTTATATAATAAACTTATTTTTTCTTTTACTCTCTTAGGTAAAACTTTAGGTGAAATATGGTTTGGTGTAAAAACCATATTATAATGTATTCTTAAATGATCAAAATAATTGCTTAGATATTTAGTAAGATCTTCCATATTACATATATTAAAAATACTAAATGTTTGAAATATACCTAATTCAAACTTATCCTTTGGCAACTTATCAAATAATGCTAAATGGTACATTGCTTCAGAAAAATTACCAGGATGCCTTATATATTCAAATCTATTATCTATATCATCTAAACTTACAAAAATTTCTACACGTTGAAATTCCTCCCAAAGGCTTATTTTATCTTCAGGAAATATAGATGCATTAGTATTATATGCAATTCGTATATCTTTTGCTATATCTAACTCAACACATTTTTCTAAAATATCATAATGTCTGTCTATAAGCAAAGGCTCACCACCAAAGAATTCTAACTTTTGTATTTTTTTTAAATTGTTATCTATGTCGTCCCAAAAATTCTCATTCTTTTTAGGCCACATACCTAACTTATTAAATGATCTTGCTCTTTCATTACTAGGATTTAATTTAAGTTCTTCCGCGGCCCATTGGCTACTTGCAAAACTACTACAGATCCTACATTTAGCATTACAAATATTTCCTAATTTTAAGTCTAAACTTTTTAAATCTGAAGGAAAAAAGTCTTCACCCCAAAATAAATTTTCTCGTAAACGTTTGCTTTCAATACCTGCTTCTTCTTCTTTCCAACAATTATCACATGCCTTAAATTTTCTTCCTAACTGAAAATCACGTTGTAATTCTTTTAACCATTTACTTTTTTTAACATCGCTTAATGTATCTCCGTTTGCTAAATTAAATTCTGTACCGTCATCTTTTTTAGCAGACTCCTGCATTATACAGCAAACAGCCATAGTTCCATCTGTTCTTGCTTCTAAATTAATAAATGGTAAAATGCAACTCATTCGAATCCTGGTCCTATTTCTAAAAATGATAATTCAGGATATACATTATTAAAATCTTCTGTTCTTAATTTGTCAAACTCTGTATTGAATCTTCTAAACTCATCTAATAAATGTGTGTGATCATCATCTAAAAATTTTATTGCACTTTTATATCCTTCTGTTGCTCTACCAATATGATCTTGAGGTTCTAACCAACGTAAGTGTTTTTGCCACTTTGCTTTTATTTCTTCCTTAAAACTCTCTGGTAACACACTCATTCTAAAACGTGGATTATTTAATAAAACATTTACATACCAATCACCTGGTTTAATGTATCCTGATTCTACCCAGTTTCTATGAAAGTCTGTAATGTGCCAGGCATTATAGGCACTTACTGTTGCACTAACATAAAAATCTACTTCTGGTGATGTAGTTCTTAGTCTTTTTATATTATCAACAACGTCTTCCCATATTGTACCTTTACGTTGGTATTCTCCTCTAATACCCTCAGCATCTAAACTTGCTCCTACACTTATATGATCAAAATTTTTCCATAAGTCTAATACACTTTGACCTTTGTAATCTAATGTTGTGAAGTTTGTATTATAAAAAATTCGTATATCAGTTTTGCCCATTTCAACAAGCCTGTTCATAATACCCCAATGCTCGTCCATTAAAATTGGTTCTCCACCTGCCCAATAAATTTGCTCTATGTGTTCTAACATAGGATCAAATTCTTCCATAAAATTATCTACATCTTTTCGAATCTGTAATATTCTTTGCTCTGGATTTTGGTTAAAAGAACTTTCTACAGCATCTTTATACCAGTTACTACTTAGTTCTGGTCCACAATATCTGCAACGTAAATTACATACATTACTAAAGCGAAAGTCTAAATACACAATATGTAGATCATCTAAACTACCATCTGCATTTGTATTTGCAACTTTATTCCAATGCGGTTCTAACCAATCTTTATTACTTCTTGTACGCAAACTATCGTGTCCATTTTTTTCTTTTTCATAACAACGAACACATTCTTTACATTTTTTACCTTGCAACATATTCAAGCGAACTTGTTTCATGCGTTCACTATTCCATACTTCTTGTAGATTATTTTCTCGCAAGTCACCGATATTAGTTTCCCATGGTGAATCACAGCATAACATAGTTTTGCCATTAGGCCACGGGTGCATATGAATCCAAGGTAGGATACACATTACATCATCGTTGTGATCATTTATATCTGTGCTGAATTCCATGTCTATCTAAAATCTCTATTAATTCTGGGAAAATTTCCCTCCAACCTTTTTCGTGTTGGCGTATCTTATCTAACTCGTCATTGTACCGACAAAAGTGTTCCCATTTAACTTCTTCCCAATCATCGTTATTATACATACTTAACAATGTTCCGAGTTCATGTCTGTTACCCATCGTTTTTCTAAACTTGGTATGGGCCTCGTGTCTCACGACAGGAGGTAATATTCCTGGCGACAGGTAATCAGGGTCATAAACAAAGTTCATATCTACAGGCACTGGTGCCCATTCTAAAAACTTATCTAAATAAATGTAACTGTACGCACTTACTGTTTGAGTAATTCTAACTGTAAGTTCTGGTACATCCATAATTGTATTAAGATTTTCTTCTACTTTTGACCATTCAGTAGGAAATCTTATATACTTATTTCTATGCTCGAGATCATCTATACTAGGACAAACTCTGGCTTCTTTAAATTCTTTCCATAATGGAATTGCTTCATCAGGTAAATTTGTCATGTTAATATTATACCATAGTATAATATTTTTACTTCTACCACTATCTACTAACCTGCGTAAATAACTCCAATGTGCTTTAATAAGTGTTGGCTCACCACCGTTGATATACAAAACTTCCATGTTAGGCGCACACTCGAATAAATCCTCATAAAAGTTTTCATCTTCTGGCCATTGAAAATCATGCTTGTGGTCGAGCCAACTATAACCATCATTTACGAACTCTAACGAGTCAACAATTTTTTTATAATCTGCCACCCACCTTGAACTACTTGCTGGATTACAAGTACGGCACCTGACATTACATACATTA
>MDTB01049404.1_pt1 | contig 26857 bp, 24 predicted proteins | sample 811161 | NCBI WGS metagenome assembly MDTB01 (sample SAMN05326650, study PRJNA326480) | marine metagenome | isolation source: seawater | place: Mediterranean Sea | collected 2009 | reverse complement strand
CTTGGAATAGGAATCTTGCCATAGCCGTGGCCTCCTCTGTCGTTGCTATAATTTTGATTTACATTGTCTCCATCATCGGGGCGCTTACAGGAGCATACTCAGTTCCATACATCCACGATGCGACGCCAATAGGGATAGCCTTCTCACTCTTCGTAATTGCAATAGGGGCGCTTTGCCTCGTTGCTGATTTTGATTTTATCGAACGAGGCGTCCAATCAGGGGCTCGGAAAGAGTTGGAGTGGACGGCGGCTTTCGGCCTCATGGTGACGCTTGTATGGCTATATATTGAGATTCTAAGACTGTTAGCAAAGGTTGCCTATTACACCTCGAGGCGCTAACCGATGGAAACGGACCTGATCCTCGCATCCGTATTCGCCGGCCTGCTCCTCGCGATCATCGAGGGGATCAAACCCGGCCCGTTACTCACCATGGTGATCAGGGAGACACTTTCTGGGGATTTGCGTTCAGGACTTTGGACTGCAACGGCGCCGATATTCACTGACGGACCGCTCATAATCGTGAGCTTCTTCTTCGCCTCATTGATCGCGGATAATCCCGGCGTGCTGGTCACGATCTCAATTTTGGGCGCTGCATTCATGCTCAAAATGGGTATCGAGTGCTTCAAGATAGAACCGCCCTCGATCGCGATACTTCTGGAACCCATATCGAGCAGAAGGGCCTTCGGCAGAGGCGTTCTGACCAACCTCCTGAATCCGAATGTCTATGTCTTCTGGTTCCTCATCGGCGGGCCGATCATGGCCGCTTCAGTAGAGGCGGAGCCGCTCGCCCCAATCGCCTATGCTGTTTCGTTCATACTCTGCATAATCCTGGTTAAATGCGCAGTTGCATTCATGATTTACAGGTTGAGGGACGGAATGCCAATCCACATCTACAAGGCAGTACTGGCTGCTTGCGGAATCGCCATGATTCTATTCGCGGCTGGATATCTGGGCTTTGCATGGACTCAGATTCAGGCAATATAGTCAACAGAGAACCGCTTGTTTGAAATCGATGTCTTGACACCATACGAGCAGTAGGCATGCGAACATTGGGCGAAATCAAGCGAAGAGCATTCCCTTTGATGATATTGGGGATGATGCTGGTACCTGCATTGGCCGCAGCATCGCCATCAGTCTCCAACGTCGATACCACCAACACGCAAAATGACCATTCCGATGACTGGTGGGAGACCACAACAATGGATTCGGACGGAGATTACATCCATGACGCTATCTGGATAGCTGCTCAGAATAACCACTACGACTATCTCGATGAGAATAACAAGATTTCAGTGATAGTCGATTTTGATCACACACCCACTTCGGCCGACCAATCCACGCTCGAGAAGAACCTCGGATTCGAGACCCAATTTCGCTATTGGCTGATAGACGCAGTCGCAGGAAAAATAGAGCTGGACAGAATACCGGAGCTGGTAAATCTACCAGGAGTCGTATTCGTAGAACTAGACGCGCGTCTAGGAATTCAGATGGAAGAAGTCGTTCCAACCCACGGCGTCGATCTGGTCTGGCAGGACACAGGATACACTGGCGACGGGGTAACCATGGCAATCATCGACACCGGAATCGACGGTAACCACACAGCTCTAGACGATTTAGACGATGACAACACGACAAATGACCCCAAAATAGTGGCATTCTATGATGCGATTAATCACCCTGAAGCAACGAACGGAACGGAGATATTCCCCTATGACGACAATGGTCACGGTACTCACTGCGCAGGAATCACAGCCGGGACGGGCGCCCCCAACTATCAGCATGTTGGCGTAGCGCCCCATGCAAATTTAGTGGGGGTCAAGGTACTGGACGGGGGTGGAAGCGGTTCATTCGCCGCAGTAATGGCTGGAATGGAATGGACAGTCGAGAAGAGACATGAGTTCAATATCAGAGCAGCCAGCATGAGCCTCGGCGCTCTCACAGGAGCAATCGAATGGACCTCATCAGAAGAAGAATCAGTCAACAGAATGGCAAATGAAATGATGAGAGCGGGAGTCACACTGTTCATCGCAGCCGGAAACAGCGGAGGAACTGCAACAATAGGGACCCCAGGGAGCGCAGAGGACGTCATCACTGTAGGTTCACTTGACAAAGACACAGCCATCGCGGTCTACTCAAGCCAGGGCCCAACGGAGGAGGGCAGAGTCAAACCAAACATGGCATTTGTCGGAAGCAGTGTCAATGCACCCGACGCTAACACTGGAGATGGATACGTGGCTTTGTCTGGAACCAGCATGGCAACACCTGGAGCTGCCGGCGTCGCTGTTCTGATGTATCAAGCCAATCCAGATCTGAGCCCCTTCGATGTGCGCAACATAATGCAAGAGACATCAACATACAGGCAATGCCACTACATGCTTGCGAATGAGCCATGTGCGGAGGATCTCATACCAAAGAACAGGCAGAACAACGTCTACGGACACGGCCATGTGAATGCGCAACCCGCCGTCGAAGAGGCTGCCAACTACTACTACGAACTAAGCATGTCACTGAATGTGACGCTCTCCACAGAGTATGGGGCCAACAATCGTGTTCACATCGATCAGGGGGAAGCTGTCGAATTCAATCTCGCCGGCGGCGCCCAGAGAGTCCAATGGCGAACATGGGACATGAGAGATAACTGGATGGATCTGGCCGATTTCAACCCTGGCGATGAGACATTCGAGGTGACTCACGGATTGCTTGTAGACCGACTCAAATTCCTCCCGAATAATACTGTCGAGGGGCACCAAGTGGTTCTCGTCCGTGCGATTGCAGATGACAAGGCCTCCACGAATCTAGCAGTAGGTGTGCACATAATGGGAGAGGAGAAGATCGATGCGTTGGAATCGGACGGCTCGTTGCTCGGGCTGCTCGTTGGTTTGCTTGCACTGCTCGTGTTGGTGCTGTTCGGTGCACTGATTTTCATAGGATTGCTTATCAGAAAAGAACGAACACCCGAGAGATACTACGAAGATGATGACACATATTCAGAACACGTCGCGGACCCAGACTCGGATGATGGGCCACATGCTGATAAGTCTGAATGATGAGGGAAAGAACCTCATTAATCGACCGTTCTTCCAACAAACATGCACAAAGAAATGCCGCAGGTCGTAATTCTCGCAGGGGGTCTCGGAACTCGTTTGGGCGATATCACAAAGGAGACTCCTAAATCATTGGTAAATGTGTATGGCAAGCCGATATTGACCCATATACTGGATTGGGCGCAACACCAAGGGTGTAACAAGGCCCTGATTTTGACGGGCCATCTAAGCGACAAGTTCACACAATATAGTTTCAGCAACATGGGTCTGACCTTCCATGAGGAGACTGAACCACTTGGCACAGGCGGAGCACTCTGGAACGCTGTAGATCATTTAGAAGATGAATTCATACTTCTATGGGGCGACGATTTCCACCCTATCGAATACTTGCCACTCGTCAGGCATCACAGAACAAGTCGAGCACCCATTACAATGACAGTCACCGAGACATCGCAACACTTCAACCTCGAACATCAAGATGGAAAGGTCATTGCCTACGACAAGGAAATAATACGATCAAACTTCAATGGATACGAAGCTGGTACCAGCATGGTCGACAAAGCAGTGGTTCGAAAATACGGGAAAGATGGGAAATGGAGTTGGGAAGAAACCGTGTACCCAATACTTTCTGGAGAGATACGGGCGCATCTCGACGATACTCCGTTTTGGGACATGGGGACCCCAGAGCGTCTGGCAAGCCTAGAGAACTTCTTCAAGACGCGCTGAATCAGAAGAGACAACAACGGGAATCGATGGAAGAACATCTTCATTCTTGACGAGAACAAGAATCATCCCGCCGAACCCCCCTCCCATCATACGAGCACCCAAAACCCCATCCATTCGCTGTAAGTCGTCGACCATGCAATCTATCTCGGTCAAACTAACTCCGAGCGAAATCAACGAGGAATGACTCTCATTCAGCAATTGACCCAAATCCTCAGCAGATGCGCCTTTCGATTCTAGGACCCTCCGCACTTCATTCGTGACATGCTCTTTCGAATATGAACCGCTCTTACCATAATCTGTAGAAGAGAGAGTCCTACTGATTCCAGAATCAACCAATTTGAAAATCCATGATGCGGGCAGGGGGATTTGTTCCATAGAAAGGTCTGAGAAATCGACTAAGACTGCATGCCCTTTAGTCGAGAAAATCATTGCGATCTGATCTAGAAGACCACAGTCGTTCTCCAGCACGACTCGTTCAATCCTACGAGCCTCTCTGCAAGTCTCAATCCCCTCATTCACACCTCTAGCGCACAACACAATCGCTACACATAGCGCAGCCGAAGAGGACATGCCCTTTCCAATGGGTATCCGGCTGTTGACTGCCAGGTCGGCCGGCCACCCCCCCGCCTCTTTCCACAAACGGATAACTTGTTCATCCCCAGAATACCCCTCATTTCTTTGAATGGCATCCATGACGAGGGATTCGCCGGTGGCGAATGGGAGTGAAATGCCGCCATGGTTGTCGACATGTTCTCCGATAATATTCACCCGAGCGGGTACAATGGCGCGCCTATGCATATCATGCGCCCCCCTCATGTGCCAGATGTTTCCTTCGATCAAAGGGTTGAGTTTCCGCCCAATGGCATGTTTGGAAGAGGCCCCAGGCCTCTGAGACTCGGACCATTCGCTAACGTGCCGAAGATTCCCAATTCCCCTGCCACATTGTGAGCGAGACCGAACCATACCCTCCCATGTTGATCGATTATGATGTCGTTGAAATCACCGAAACCACCGCATCGATCGTAACCGCAATCGCTCTTGGCATCCTCCAGAGGATCGTCGAAGCCATTGAGCTGAACCGTGGTTATCAATGGCTGATCAGCGAAGACATCTGTAATTACGCTTAGATAGCCGTTCCAGGTCGCACCCCCATCAAAAGTTCCGATATACCCCATTGCCACTTGCCCACTTCCCCCTGCAGCGATGACAGGAAAACCAGTTCCATTGAGACCTATCGGGGGGGCGATCATCAGCGCATCGCTCCAACTCCCTCCCTCGTCAGTGGAATAAGAGTAGTATGGCATGTTGTCAATACCCATCCACATAGCATGGACATTATCGGCCTCATCAGCGAAAACCTGAGCCTCTTCGAAGTTCCACGTCTCAGCTGTCCCTGAAACCTCTGTTGGCAATGGGTGCTCAGTCCAGGTTATCCCTCCATCCGTGCTCCTGTAGACCGAGTAACCCTCTCCCCCATCGCAGCCCCTATGCCCTCTGTAGAAATTACCATTATCTGAACCGACCATATGCCCCGTCAGACCACCGCTTTCACAACCTGAAGGAGTACCGGGAAGCTCAGGCCCCCACGTGACCCCCCCATCGTTGCTTGCAGAGCATACGGGATAGGGGTAATTCCCATTGACGCAGAACACCCACGTAGTCGGATGCGCAATTGCCGGGTAAGGCGACGATGCTATTGTTTGATGATCTTGAACTGACCAGCCGGTTGCGACAGAGGGCCCAAACCATGTCCCTCCTTCGTTGTCCGACCATTCAACTGTCATACCCAACAGTGCATGCATGTCGAACTTCATGATCCGATCAGTCCACGGGTCCACGTAGACATACGGGTCATTGCTGTTCGCAACAGGTGCCAGAGCATCATACACATTTTCACAGGCATAGTCGCTAACATTCATCATACCAATCAAACCTGAGCACTGCACTATTGCTGTGGAGCCCGCTGGACCGTTCCCGTAACTTGACATGTACAGGTTGTCAGAAGAAGTGACTCCTATCGTGGGCTCAAAAGTAGTCATCCCTATCCCGAAATAAGTCCCCTCTGTGCAAACAGGAGCATTTGGCCCCTCTAGAATAGGCACGAAGTCGTCGGGGCCCTCAACGAACCAAGGAGAAGTCGTGGCATCTGTTGCATTGGCATAATGGTACCACGTGGTTTCCGGGATACCATCTTCACAAAGATCCTCAAACGGGCTACTAAAGGCGTCAACTAGAACCCCTCCACTTGAAAAGCAGCCACTCAAGGCTCCTGAAAACAACAATAGTACAACCCCCAAAGTCTTGACGCGCACGGCCATCGCACATCCTCCACATTCATCAGATATGCGGATTTACAGCCATTTAGAGTCGAAGATAGGACTGAATGTGTCCACGACGGAGTTCCGAGGCGATTCCCACACCATCCCGAGATCTGATTCAGCAGGGCTGGAATCCCAGTTCAATACAGTACCGAGATGAGTTCTAGCCCAGCTGATGCTGGCAGACGGGTGAAGTGCGGCGGCGACCACAGCTAACGGGTACGGAATCGGTAATCGAGGCCATTTATGATCGGGGTATGATGCTCGTAGCTCCTTTACCACGTCCTTCATCCACATGGATCCAGACGTCACAAGATACCTGCCCCCGTCTTCACCCATTTCCAAAGCGCGTACATGCGCCTCCCCAACATCTCTAACGTCTACGATGTTGATATTCATCGGGATTATGGCTGGGATGCTTCGCCTCGCTAGCATCATCAGGATGGTAAGGGACCCCCTTAGGTGGTATTTCGATAACGGCGGACCGAACACCATGCAGGGGTGTATCGTCCTCAACACGCGTCCTTCTTGTACACCGTACTCTTCATGCCACTTTCTTATTTCTCGCTCCGCAAGGACCTTCGCGAGGCCATATGGGTTATTTTCGATTGTTGCATCATCCGCCCACGTATCTGTAGTGAGTGTCGCACCATTTTCCCATCGCATTGGCCGTATGGCAGCTGTTGAAGAAGTATGGACAACAGTCCTCACCGAGGGGGTTTCCTTGAGTGCGTTAATCACATTTTGAGTACCAATAAGGCTAGGGTTGACAATTTTCGATTGTGGGTCTGAGGCCCTAATCATCACAGCAGCAGCAGCATGTATCAAATCACTGCAACCACTCATCAATTTTCGAACATCATCAATCTCAAGAACGTCAGTTGACACGATTTCCAACTGCCCAGGATATCGGGAGCCCATCTTTTTTAGGTGCCCGACCCTTTCTGAGTTGTGCGGTTCTCTAGCGCCGGCACGGACACGATATCCACGATCTAGCAATACCTGAACGACATGACTCCCAATGTACCCATTGGCACCCGTAACGGCGACTACACGGTCCACACTCATAACCAACCGTACAAACGATAGAAAATCACGTTTTACCTAACTCATGTCTTCACTGAGCCTTTCCAACAATTCTTGGAGGTCTTCATCATCTGGAATCAATGTCGCGGCTTCCTGTGCTGCGAATAGTGCCGAATTCATCTGCTCAAGCTCAAGATGCGCCCTCGCAAGGTTGGTCCATGCCACTCCCCTTTCACCATATTTTTCCGAGTTAATCGCTCCTCTGAACCACTCGATCGAGAATTTAGCATCGCCCCTGTTTAGCATCGCCTCTCCAACCTCATTCCACGACCCTCCGAATCTAGGGTCAGTCTCGATTGCTTTGCGCTGCCATGCCAGGGAATCCAAATCATCGTCCCTGAAAGTCATGCCCAGAAAACTGGCCGCCTCCGAAGATGGAGCGATTCTGAATGATGAACCATGATGTTCGGCGGCTAACCTGCTGATACCCAGCCTCTGTAGGACATGGCCCATTCTAAACAAGTCTTCAGCAATTGAGAAACGGGCGTCTTCTCGGATTTGTTTAGTTCCAAAACCGGTTCCAAGAGAGTCCCACGTCGTTTCAATCAATTGTAAGAGTATCAACGGACCAAGCCTATCTCTGATTGGGTCCTGATTAGCCGCTTTCCAAGCATCATCGACACCCCACTCACCTCTCATTACCCCTTTTTCAGAGATTGAGATACTTTCAGATGCGCAAAGACACTCGATTACATATTCAGGAAAGGCATCAACATTCCATATAGCCATCTTTTGTGCCATAAAACCACCTTCATTACGTTGTACAGATTGCACCATAGTCCCCGCGTCTTCCATCACAGGAACAATCGCACATCCCCCTTTTGCCATTGTTTGTAGAATCGCCATGGGGGGCTCATTCACCCCTCCTGTAATCAGGATCCTGTCCCAACCCGCCAGAGGAGAATCATCCACATGAGAGCCAATCATGCACCATTCTACTTCACAACCAAGCGCATCAGCGACATGATCAAGCCTCAGTCCCTTCCATTTGATTTGAAGGCTATCTAGGCGCTCTTCCACCGTCTCGACGACTCTTATCCTCCTGGCTCCAAGTTGCATCGTTAACTCCGTCCACCAGTTCCCCCTTGGCCCCACGATTAGAACATCATCCCCTTGATGGATATCCAATGCTTGAAGAATCTGTATCGTTTCATACATCCCTGGAAGAAGAGATTGATGAAGAGAAACATCTTCCCACCAAGGGATTCTCAAAGCACTCGTTTCGATATTCAAACCCTCGACTCCAGCTGGAAGGGGCAGAGAATGATACTCTCTAGAAGATCGGAGCATGGCGTCATGAACAGGCCCAGACTCAAGAACGCCCATCTCGAAAAAGGCCTGAACCATCCTATCGTGATCCGACAGGGTGGGCCAGCGGCTCACCTTAGGCAAATCGCCTAACCGAGCCCCACCCAACGCACCCCAATCGTCTTCCATGGCCAACCAATGATGAATCAAGGCACTTGAATGAAACCCCTTGCCGCGCGCTGAACGCATCATCTGCATAGACTATCGACAGAGGGGGCGACCAGACTCATACTGACACCCGACGCCAATGCGTCCTCGGCAGTAGCCTCCCCAGATAGCACCAGAATACCGTGTACCCCAGAAGCCTCGGCCATTGCCATATCCGTGTATATCCTATCCCCTACCATCGCGCAGCAGTCCGCGGCCAACCCTAATTCTTCAATCACACCGAGGATCATGCTTGGATTCGGCTTACCGCATATCTTGACAGGACGCACTCCGGTAGTTGTTTCGAACAATGAAAGATACGCCCCGACATCTGGGAGACCACCCACGGGGGAAGGGCAAACCAGATCTGGATGGCTGGCTACAAGGGGAACACCTGCATGAAGATGCATAGAAGCATCAATCAATTTTTGATATGTTATTTCTGTGTCATACCCCAATACTACAGCTTTGGGGCTTTTGGACTGTGTACGAATGCCCCGCGCCTCAAGCATATCCCCCATTCCCGTTGTCCCCACAAGGAAGGTGTCGTCAATCCCTTCGGATTCTAACCATCTCAGAAGGTCATGAGTTGAAAGGAGAACCTCTTCTTCCTTTGCCGGAATGCCAAGAAGATCCAATTTCTTGAGATATTGTGGTACAGAACGACTGGAGTTGTTGGATAAGAAAAACCGCTTCACACCCCTCTTTTCAAGCCTACCTAGGAACTCAGAAGCCCCCAGTATCAACTCCCCTCCCAGATAGATGGTCCCATCTAGGTCGAGGAATACAGCCTCTATCCCTTCCATTCTTTCATCAACAGTCATCAAACTAAATCCTCACGGAAGAACGATGGTTTTGAACAGGAACCATTTGCTGTAGAGATTTTCTTGGCTTTCCTTACTCGCAATCATCTCAGTGAGTATTTCTCCAATCTTAGGCTTCTTAGAAGCACGTCGGACAAACCAACTCATTAACCGCTTTCTCTTCACCATCCCTTGTAACCGATATGAGTTGCTAAGCTCGTTACCGAGCTCTGCCCATAACGCTTCCATATATGCCGTAGCCTGATCTGCCGGGAAGCCCTCAGAATGCTCTTTCGAATCGAAGAATTGAGTTGTGAGTTTCGCCGATAAAAGGGCATTACCAATTCCTTCACCCGTGAAAGGATCCACCAGGCTGGCTGAATCGCCCACGCACATGGCACCCGCCATTGCATTACGTCGTGGTTGGAATGATGCAGGGGCCTTCCTAGGTGATCCGAAAGGAAGCTGCCACCCACGACCACTCCCTTCCACCATCTGTGCTTTTTTGAAGCGATGACTGAAACGAGACGACTCGCCAGTTATCCACTTCTGCATCTTTTTCAACGATGAACGCATACCCTCTTGTTTGCGTTGCTCTGAAATCACCATTCCCACACCCACATTCACCACATTCTCACTGACCGGGAAAATCCAGAAATAACCTGGATTGACCTCGTCTATGAAGTGAATTTCGATCGGCCCTGAGTCGCCCTCGCAACCTTCTACACCCGTCCAGTATTCTCGGTAACCCCCGCAGAAATGTTCTGAATCGCGAAATGGCTCTTCATAGACAGATTCCGTAATAGTTCGAGCAACGGGACAATTGTAACCTCCTGCTCCGATCGTCAAAGCAGAGGAATACGAGCACAATACCCCATCTTTTCTACTTCCAATGAAACCAGTGATGCCAGTAATAACGGAACCTTCATTTCCAGCATCGACAACCACATCCTTGACAGTGAAATCTTGAATAACAGCCCCACCCGCACCCATTACCAATTCTGTGGCTTGTTTGAACATCATGTAATCGAATTGAAGACGAGGGAGCGCATACCCTGCTTCCATCCTTTCAAAATCCTCTTCAGGGAGCATAACGCGCACTTCAGATCCGTCAGAAGACGAGAAAACAATCGAGTCCACCCGAAAATGAGGTGTTTCTTCGATCATGCTCTTCACCCCCAACTCAGCCACATGGGAAAGGGACTTCCCGCCAACAGCATCCCCGCATATCTTGTCCCTGGGCCAAACTTCCTTCTCCAGCAAAAGTACCCGTGATCCAGCCATTGCATGATAACTCGCAGCAGCTGAACCACCCGGCCCACCTCCAACTACGATGACATCGAATACATCACCAGATTCCGGGATTGGGCCTGTTTCGATGGGCCTCTTCCACTCCTCCACGTCGCCCATTGACCCCTCATGACCGGCCCTTAGACTTCAACATTGACCACTGAGTTGATGATTGCACCACGCAACACATCCAGTATGAATGACGACATCATGATGGTCCAAACCACCCTCCCCGGAAAAATGAATGAAGCTGGCTTAGGTCAATGGTGCCAGACGCTGATCGATTCGAACCTAGCAGCTTGCATTGATATCAGAAAAGCGAGATCGATCTTTAGATGGAATGAAGAAGTAGTCAACGAACTTGAATGGCAGGTACAAATGACAACACCCCTTACGGTAAAAGATAGTTTGGTATCCAAAATAAAATCAACCAACCCCTATGATGTTCCTGAAATCACCTGGTGGCCTGTGGAAGCCATCCAGGAATACTCGGAATGGGTGAATAAAATACAATCAAGAATCTCAAATTAGGATGCTTGGAAAAGCCTTTTACGAAATTGAAACAAACCCATATCATGGGTTTGATGGAATATATTGCAAGGCAAATACTCCGCGGTCTATTCGGTTTATCCCTTGACTTGGTGAAAGATGTCTCAGGGCACGGTAATAACGACAAAGACAAACAAACTACGCTCACTGGAGCTATCAATGATTGCGTGATTGATGGTTGCAACGCTATGAAATATCAGGAGTCAGAATATTGTTTGAGGCACCAGACAAGTATGGTATCAAAAAACGAAATCGAGAAACTCGATTCAAATGATGAAGGCCAACAAAAATGGTGGAATGACAGTCAATGAAGGGAAAGCCCCAATCAAAACTCGGGAAAGACGTCCCAGTCACATGGTGGAGCTCGAGTGAAACGTTGACCATGGCCCCTGAACCACCGACGGTCTTTATTCTCCTGATCGGATTGTTCCTATTCGGCCTCGGCGATGCAGTGATCATCAGCGCCCAGTGGGGAGTCGCTCCGTGGACGGTTCTTGCGGATGGAATAGCGCAGCGCCTAGATTTGACCATCGGGGTGGCGACATTCCTAGTCAGTATCGCAGTCCTATTTCTTTGGATTCCCCTGCGCGAACGACCGGGAATTGGGACACTCCTCAACATAATAATCATCGCAGGGACGATCGATCTAGCGCTCCCTTATATCGGAGAGTCTCAAAACCCAACAAATTCGGTTTTTAGAGTCCTCGCAGGGACGGCACTGATAGGAGTGGGTAGTGCGCTGTACCTCACTTGTAATCTAGGCCCTGGGCCTAGAGACGGCTGGATGACGGGCATGCATAGAGCAACAGGATATCCAATCGGCATCGTCCGAGGCACGATAGAGATCTCAGTCCTGCTCGCAGGCTGGCTACTTGGGGGGGATTTGTGGTATGGAACTCTGTTATTTGCAGTATTCATAGGCCCTACAGTTGCTATATTTCTGAGAATAACATCGTTCTTAGCCTCAGATCAGGGGCCCGAAATGGACCCCACATAATATCACAATAGTCGAGAAAACGGTAATCAAAATATTGTCATCTATCGCACCAAATTCATATCTTTCCACATACGTAGCGACAGCGGCCGCAATTAGCCCCCACATCGGGATAGATGGTTCAGCGACCATCCCCACATACCATCCAATCGGGGCGCTAACGATGAACATGAACACACTGCCTATCGGGCTCTTAGACCTCTTCCGAACCACAGCATTCCTTACGACTCCCGTGATCCCATCGCCAAACGCCATGAACAGAGATGGTAGTATAGCGAGCCAAGGATCATCCACCAACCACCAAATAATCGTGATTGAGGTCCACCACATTAGAGCGAATTTGACATCATTTTGATTCTGCTCTGTCTGGAACCAGAATAGACGGTTCCCACTCAAATGCGCGAACCACGTGAACACTGTGAGCAGCATTCCACATACTGCTGGATACCATATATTTGTGAATAAAAGAGGCACGGAGAAAGATCCGATGCCCCCTGCCATCATGTGAACAATCTTTCGATTGTAATATACCGCCCTAATATGCTCGACACCCCTTGAAATCATCATTTCATAGGGTACTTTCGTTGCGAATAATACGAACACAACATACACACCGATTCCCATTGCTGCCAAGGGCTGTTGGGAGGATTCAATCATCGCCATGGACTCCGCCAATCCTCCTTCTGATTAAACGCCTTCCGAAGCACATACTTCATTTTGGAAGGTGCCTGTCGATGGGCATGGCTACAGACCATGAAGATAGGCGATTCGCGACAAAGGCGGTACATTCAGGGATGATAGACGTCGAAGGATCCGCTACAACACCGATTTTCAGGACGTCGACGTATAGACTCACGGACGAGAAATACCAAGGATGGGCTGAAGGACTTCACCATACCGTCGTTTACAGCAGGATATCCAGTATCAACTCAGAAGTGGTTTCTGCAAAGCTCGCTGCGTTAGAAGACACGGAGGACGCCGAGGTGTTTTCAAGCGGCATGGCAGCAATATCCACAACTCTGATGTCTTTTTTATCCAAAGGCGATCATGTAGTCGCTACTCCAGATTGTTATGGCGGCACATACGGCCTGCTCACCGAGATTCTTCCTAGAATGGGCATCGAGGTTACCATGGCTGATGTTAGGGACCCCTCGTCTTATGAGGCAGCTATTCAGGAAAACACCAAGATTCTCTATACTGAGACAATGACAAACCCCACTCTGAAAATTTGCGATTTGGGAGCTATTGCAGAAATTGCTAGGGAAAACGGATTGATTTCAATTGTGGACAATACATTCGCATCGCCATGGTCCTGTAATCCCGTCAAGATGGGATTTGACATCGTGCTCCATTCTGGAACGAAATACCTGGGCGGGCATGCGGATTTGACGGCGGGCTTCGCCGCGGGCAGAAAAGACCTGATCGCACAAATATTCCATAACAAAATCTACCTCGGCGGTGCAGCCGACCCGGAGATGTGCTATTTACTCGAAAGAGGAATGAGGACATTGCATGCAAGGATGCCAATCCACGCTTCTAATTCAGCCGAAATCGCAAAGAGATTACAATCTCATGATATGGTGGAAAAGGTCATCCATACATCATTAGAGAGCCATCCGGATTATGATATCGCCCAGAGGGTGATGCCCAATGGTAGTGGGATGCTTGCATTTGTCATCAAGGGTGGCGATAATTCGGCACTGAAATTTATGAGGGCCCTAAATACGATCTTCGAAGCTACAAGCCTAGGTGGCGTGGAGAGCTTAGTTGAATGCCCCTTCAACTCCAGCCATATGTTCGTTCCAGAATCTGTCAGACACGAAGCAGGTGTAGTACCGGGCTTCGTGAGAATGAGCATCGGAATAGAAGACGTCGACGATCTTTGGGCAGATATGTTTCAGGCACTGGACAAGGCTTCAGAGGCCCTCAAGGCCAAAGCCTGAGGGTGAGATATTGGACACGACCCTCCTCTATCTTGCACTTCTCTTCATCGTTCCAATGTGCTTCACGCCGGGGCCGAATAATGTCCTATGTGCAGCACATGGATCTCGATTCGGATTCAGAAGCACATTGCCTCTAATCGGCGGTATGGCCATCGGATGGTCCGCTTTAGGCCTAGTAATCGGAGCGGGCACCGACATCATTGCGCGCAATGAGGAGATATTCGAAGCACTCGGAATACTGGGCGCGGCTTACATTGCTTATTTGGGGCTTAAAATTGCAACATCGCCTCCCGCCGACGATGCGAATCTATCAGAGGCCCTGGGTCTTAGAACAGGGATATTCCTACAGATTATCAATGGCAAGGCATGGATCCACTTTCTGGTACTGATGACTACCTTCGGAACCGTATTCGGCGATAGTTACTCAGCGAAAGTCGCCCTCGTTGCCATGAATCTCCTTTTCGGCCTGCCTGCTGTCATGTCCTGGGCGGCGTTCGGCTCATATTTACGAAAGATATTCTCTTCCGATTGGGCTGGAAAGGTCTTGAACACAATTCTTGGCATGGCCCTAGTTGCGGTTGCTCTATGGATCGTATTTTCAAGTTGATTCAATCGATACACCGCATGCTGATGATAGATCTACCATCGCTTCTTTGTATCCCTCGGGCGAACTTCTACCGCCCTCGAGAAGACTAACCCCCTCTTCGTAAAGCCTCGACAAAAACGGTACCCAATCTCCGCCTTTGTCTTTGCTGTCGCCGTCAAACCTCCACGAGTCAGACTCAGTTTTGTTGTGCACCACCAGCCAAGCCCAACCCATCGCTTGAAGCAGCCCCTTCTGCTTCGAAGTAGAAGATACAGTGGATGAAACCCCCGATCTAAAAGAATCCCTGATCAGACGATCTGCAAATGCCAGAGGCTCTGGGAGAGAATCCCTTTCCCACGGTAGAATCCGAAGCCTATCATCGACCCCCCTGGTTTCTCTAAGCTGACGGAGGAACGCCCCGAAGCCCTGCTTCCTCTTCCCCTGCTTTGCATGGATATCAGAACCCTCATCTTCGCCAATCTCGAACATCTCGTTAAGCAGATGCATCCCATACTCTTCCCAAAGAGTCACGAGAATTGGATGACATGCGGCTTCATCGACGCGGATGACTTGTTCCTCGATACTCTCGAACGTCCCATCTTCTTTCACATAAACGCCCCCCTCGAGATTATCTAGAATAATATCGAGAGCTTCACGTTCTATCTCGGACCCCTCAAGGCTCTCTAGGAATCCCTTCCGATCGTCTTCTGAGAACCAAATATTCCTACTCAGAAAACCCTCATTGATCGAAGAGAGGATCCTTCGTCTGCAAATCTCTGCAATTGACCCATCAACGATCCTCGATGACATCCATTCATTCAGAGCATCCTTCACTTCTTCTACGCCTTCTTTTGGGAGAGGCATACCCTCAGGCCACCCCTCTGGTTGCCAAACCCATTCTGCTGAGGCGATGGCAGGAACCCTCGGAGGCAGCATACCAAGAGCGACCGAGGGGATGAATGGCAATTCCGTCTGACTCAATTCTTCTGCTGAAATTCCCAATTCAGTACCGTCATTGAATGACATAGATATCCAACCAGATTTCGTTGGTTTCCGACTCGTCAGAATCTTCTCTGTAATTGATTTTCCAGCGAATCCATGACCCGTCTCCTTCAACCCAAGGGGACTCCCTCTTAGAGACCATTCGACCCATTCTTTGGGAGCATTCGCAACGGTACCCGTGTAGACGAACCCCCCTTCCCATGAAAAGAAGTAATGTCCAGCTTTGGCATGTTCATCCCAAAGAAGAAGCCGAAGCCGGTGATTGGAGTGATTTTGTATGGCTGCCTGATGACCTTGCTTACCATTCCCTCGTCGTAGGTAGCTAGCATTTCCGAATAGCTGATTCTTGAATACTGAAACCGTGCTCCAATCTTCTTCTGAGGCAGCGAGCAGAGATCCTGCTAGAGCCCTAGAAACACCATCACCCCTACGTTTTACCATCTTCTTCGACAACCACTTTGTGTTGTGCCGTTTCGCTGAAACGATGTCTATCGAACGAAGAGTGTAGGCCATTGGATCACGCCAAGGACGCCCGAGATCAGCGTCAATGCGTGGTAAAATGATCTCCGGATTCTCCAGAAGAGCCTCGAGGTTACGCGCAAGCCGTTTTTGTATTTCCTTGGATGCCTGCTTGATCCCCCGAACTTTCACTCTCTGTTTCCTATTCTTGTCCCCTGGAAATCTCACCTGAGCAGGGGCGCGCGCCATAACTCCCCGACTCCCCACTCATCCTTGATTCCGTCGGGTACCTGCACTCAGCTAATCACCAACAAACATCCCATCAAAACCCGACTGCTCAAGGTCATCCATAGAAGAAGGGAGGATGAGACAATGAATCCGACCCCCTTTCACGTTAGAAATTCCTCTGATATTGGTGGAGCATACTCTACTCTCCCTCGTTCCAAGATCAGAGAGAACAATCACAGGCCAATCAGACACGCCTTTGACCGCTCCCATTTCTGAATCGTCTTCAACGCTGTATTTTTCGACCATTTTCAGAAGAACCCCCCCAGCCTCAGCAGGACTCATGTGGACCGGCGACGTGACTCCAAGTCCGGTGGGGTCTAAATCTAGGAGAACCAATGTATGGAGATTCCGACTTTTATTATCCAAGATATACCTGAGCGGGGATACAGGCAAGTAATCTCCATAAGGGAATGGGAGTGTAACTTGTCGCCCAAATCGATAGGACTGAAGTCCACTCAGAGTAATCGCCAGAGTTGTAGCAGAGATCCCCGGGATTATCTCCGTATCCAAGCCCGCGTCTCTGGCGCGTAGAAGCAGATCGACGTGCGTAGTGGCTTGCATCGGGTCTCCCACTACCAAGAGGGCCACAACCGATGAGCGGGCCAGCCGAAGAAGTTCCTCCGGCATCTCGATATCAGGCCTCATCAATCTGTTCCATGGCCCTATTCGAGACTCCAAGAGTTCTTCTTGTTCAATCGGCAGAGTTGCAGTATAACCTTCGAGAAATCTATGATCACTCCCTGCTGCGGCTTCAACTGCATCAACAGTCATCAATCCTAAGTCACCAGGGCCGATACCTATCAACCTCAGACCCGCCTTCAATCACGTCCCCCCATGCTCTCCATCCGATCCCTCGTCAAAACACTGCCCCATATCTTCCATTTCAGCCGTCATTCTGAAGCATGGCGTGCCTCCCGGATCGATTGATGAACACCCACCTCATCATACCCAATCATGAGGTACAAGGCGCAATAGAACTGCTCCTCTCAGAGGGTTGGCTATCTCAGACGCTCCGCATACACCCTGACGAATCCGAGGAATTCCGCTTAGTGCCATTGGATAGTGACGCACCACAGAATCTACCTCCCCCGCTTGACCATTACCCCATTCTTGATACAGAGGGAAAGCCAACTCAGAACAGAAGACCGTCGTGGCAGAGCGTGTTGGAGAAATTGGTCGGGATAGAGACCGTCAAAGAATACGAGTCCATATGGCCCGCATCACATGAGTTCATTGGAGATATGATGTTACTCAAGATAGAAGAAGAGGTCCGGATTTACGAAGAACAGATAGTCAAATCGAAAATGGAATCCCATCCGCATGTTAGACTGGTCTTGGAAGACCGCGGGGTGAAGGGGGAGTTTAGAGTCAGAGACTTGAGGCCAATGGCTCTAAGAATCAACGGACAAATCAAGCACAATCCTAGTTCTGATAAAGTTGTAACAAGAGTCGAGGTGAGAGAGTCCGGCCACACGATAATTTGCGATCCCACATTGGCCTATTACTCCTCAAGGCTCCAGACCGAGAGAATTCAGAACGTCATAGAGGCTGAGGCACTTAGGGAGAAGATAGGCGCACCGATCGCAATAGCAGACCCTTTCTGCGGCGTCGGTCCTGCCCTTGCACATCTAATCAATCGCCAACACCTCACAAGCCAAATCTTGGCATCGGATTTGAATCCAGAGGCAATCAACATACTCAATGACAACCTAAGAAGGTGGTGCGGGCGCGATTTCTTAGAAGCGAGTAAGAGGAAATTACAATTTAAGATGAACATATGGTCGGGGATTCAAGATGCCAGAGAACTACCAGGCAACCCAGAATTACTGGGACATTGGAACATGCTGATCATCAACCTCCCACACTTATTTTCCGAATTCCTCCCGCTCCTCCTCCCTTTGATGGATGCCACCAAGCCGTACGTTATCCGCGGCAGATTGGTGTGTAGACATGATGAGATTGAAGATAAACATGAGCAATTACTGCAACAAATGCCGAGCCCGAATGCAAAGGTCATACTAGATCCTAGAAGAGACTACAGCCCGATTACGAGCCTCTGCTCCGTCACCATCAGGAACCCGTGATAGCATCAAGAAAAGGACAAGTATCAACACTCAGGCCAATTACCCCGTAACATGGGAAGGCCCGATCCATCCATGTTCCAGAGCAAGCAGATCGATATCCAAATACCCATGCCATGGCCATATGCAATCGCCTTTTTCATAGTATTAGTGGGGTATTTGGCATTCTTAGCCCTGATAGTCCCAGCACACATATCCTCGTATTTCCTCGAGGATTACACATATCCGAGCGGCGATGATATGGAATTCTTCTTTGGGTCCCAATTAGCCCTCTTCGTCGCCATGTTAGCAATCGGCCAGAAGGCAGACACAACCATTCGAGAAAATATCAGAAAAATACGCGAGGAATCCCCGCCTAGAGACGCCAGGATCCGTTTGGATGCAGGCGGAGTTGAGTTAGAGAGCTTTTGGAGGGGCGCTACAGTACGAAGGCCCACCTCTGATGACTTAGGCTGGGTGTTCGAACCCCCCGGCCCAGAATCATGGGAGAACGCGGATAGCCTGTTCACACCAGATCCCGACGGAATCATACAAGAGCACCCCTCGGTTGTGGGGACTCCAACACCTCCAGACTTCACCACAAACGGTGTACTCGTCATCATGTCTACCCTACCTCTGATGGGCGTCGCAATGACGATACCGCCACTCCTTGAAATCGACTCTAGATCCGCATTCGTCTTCATGCCCATTTTATTCGCGATATTCACTGCAGTGTCCCTAGTCGTCGGTAGAAGAAGCAGAGCAGCCATCGAAGTCCCTACACAGAAGGCCCGTTCGATCGCCATAGGGGATGCCGAGGTCATAGGCCAAGTACGCCCGATGTCCCAACCCCCGACCGTCGTCGTCGATAACGACCCATCGAAGACCGCAGAGGACCTCGTTGTATGGAATTGGTTGTATGATGTCGAAATAGAGGAGACATATACTAATTCAGATGGGGAGAGGGAAACTAGGAGATATTGGAGAGACATAGACTCCGAGTCAGGGGATGAGACTTTCGTCACACATGATGGCACAGGGGGGGTGATCGTCGAGCCAGGATCATTCAGTAGGAAAGAACTCGGCCAGCCAATAATCACATGGTCATGCAGCCACTCGAGTTTTGCGAAACTAAGAAAGATCAATCTCTGGAGAGCAGTGAGGACCTATGGAAGCGGGAGGGTTCTCGAACATCGTTGGAGGCTCTGGGGTCTGTCTATCGGGGACCCATGCATGATCCATGGTTCAGCAACAACTCTATCACTTGAAGCCACAGAGAAATATGGGATTACCAAGAAAGATCCACCCAATTCCAGAATAGCACTTCTCGGCAAGGACTCAGAGGCCATGAAAACCACGATATGGAGAGGCTCCGAATTAACCAATGTCGCTCTAGCAGAATCCGCCTTTGAAACCGCGGTCATACCAGTAATAATGACGCTCTTCGCAACTACTGCCAGCATCATTTGCTATCTGGCTCTCTGACACTTTTTTATATCCTAATCCAATCAGTATTGGAGTATGGAAGGGCGACTAGCAAAGTTTGGTCGAGTCACTCACAAGAGAAGAGCAACCATCGTCGCCATATCGATATGCTCACTCGCGATATCCGGTGTTTTGATTGCAGGGGGCAATCAATTTGCCGATGGCAATCAGCCACCTGCCAGTATAGAGGCGGGCCGTGCCCTTGAATTGGTGAGTGAGGAACTACCAGTCACGTCTACAAATACAGTTACCTATATTTTCACACACGAAGAGAAAAGCTGGAACAGTCCAGAATTCAAAAATTGGGTTTTCGAGGCCATCGAAACTCTTGATGAAGTTCCTCTAGAGATTCTCAGCATCTCCATGGCATACGACGATGAAGAAAACCCACTTCATTTAGCACAGCACGTATCTGCTGATGGCAAACGCACAGCAATATTTGTCCAGTTCGGAGGCTCAGATCACGAAGTGGAAACAGCTCTGGACGAAATAAAGAATAGCATATCTTCGGAGAACCTTGAGGTTCTTGTGACTGGAAGCCTAGTAATCAACAAGGACTTCGACCGTCTTTTGGAGCAAGACCAACTCAGAGCGGAAATAATCGGATTACCGATATCCTTTGTGATTCTGCTATTCGTTTTCGGGACTTTCACCGCCGCCGTCCTTCCGATGGCAATCGTCGCACTAATGCTCCCCTTAGCGATTGGCCTATCTTTCTACATATCCGGGCACTTCCCCATGACACAGTACTCGACGAGTATGATATCCCTCATAGGCATCGCCGTATCAATAGATTACAGCCTATTCATGATTAGCCGGTTCCGTGAGGAGATCGATGCAGGTGCTTCTACAGAAGACGCCATAGCTACGATGATGGATACCGCTGGCCGCGCAATCCTCTACTCGGGGGCTACTGTTGCGGTTGGGCTCTGCAGCCTATTCTACTTCACCGAGACCCACATGCCATCCATGGGGATGGGTGCGTTCCTCGCCGTGTTGGGGGCTTTGCTGTATTCTCTAACGATATTACCCGCTTTGCTTTCTTATCTAGGACCCCGAATCAACTCCCTAAGAGTCCCTATTCCCGGGGCTAATCGTAAATCTAGATTCTGGGAAAAATTCTCAAAGAGGGTTATGAAGAATCCAGTTAGATGGTTGTTGCCAGCAATGGCAGTACTCCTTCTTCTGGGCTCACCATTCCTCCATGTGCAACTCACTGCAGGAGGAATCGAAACCCTTCCTCCCGATCTGGAGTCAAGACAGGCCATCGAGATACTTGAAGATGAATTCCCTGCCTTCACTGCTTCAGTCATCCCTCTCGTAATCGTATTTGAGGAAGATCAGGATATTTTCTCTAAGGCGCTCTCTCTCGAGATATCAGACATGTGTGCAAGCATACGAGAGACGGAGGGGGTGATTTCAATGGAACATCCATTTTGCAATCCCTCACTCTTCGACTCTGAATTTGATGAGTGGCCCCAAGAAGCGGTAGTAGCGTGGTCCGCCACAGTCTCAGAGGAAATTGCCATGCTCGATGTTGCAACATCATACCGGAGTGGCACAGATGAGGCTGAGGCGCTCATAGGCGACCTAAGGGTCCACACCGAGACCTCCGAGCAAGAGGTACTGGTTGGGGGCTGGTCCTCCTTCGAGGTGGATATGAAGGAACACCTCTCGGATAGAATACCGATTGTCCTAGCCTTCGTCCTCATACTAACAATGGCCTTGGTCTGGCTACAGGTGAGATCGATCGTTGTTCCGATCAAGGCTGTCCTGATGAACATTCTCTCAGTTTCCGCCTCCTTCGGCCTCATAGTGGTCGTTTTCCAGGACGGGCTGCTCTCCGAGGCACTGAACTTTTCTCCTCAGCCGCTCGATCTGATGGTCCCGCCGTTAGTATTCGGCATCGCCTTTGGCCTTTCTATGGATTACGAGGTTCTGATGTTATCAAGAATACACGAGGCATGGAATGAGACAGGGGACAACACCCTTGCTGTAGCGACCGGCCTCCAAGCCTCTGGCAGCTTAATAACGGGCGCGGCAGCGATAATGATCGCAGTATTTTCCGGCTTCATCTTCGCCGATGTGATGATCATCAAATCAATCGGCTTTGCTCTGGCAGTGGCAGTCTTCGTTGACGCAACGATAGTCCGTGCGATAGTAGTCCCCTCCGCGATGCGTCTCATGGGCAAGGCAAATTGGTGGTCTCCAACCATCAGGAAGAAAATTTGAGCATAGCAATTTTCTTAGATTCCGTAACGGACAAGTTCCTATGAACTATGACGCGAATTAAAATCGGTGTTATACCGACCAAACGGTATGAGGACACTATCTGTAGCGATCCTCTTAATTTTTGCCACATCAACCGTAGCAGCCGATACTTACACCATTTACGGGACTATCAAATACCCCAATAACACCGCTGTTCAGTATGAGGAAATCGAAGTACAATGCGAACCCCACGCATACGATTGTGCTAAATTTTCAGGTGAAGGGGGCATGAGCGACTTCGGCGGCGGGTATCGGATAGAACTGCCAGTCGAAGATCGAGACGAGGGAGTAAACATCCAGCTGATTGTGAGGGGGGAGACCTTCAATCATCAGATAACCCTCCATAACGAAAATCAAGATGGAACAGACCACCACACCATGCTGAACATAACGCTGGAACAGGAACCCCCAATATCCCCCGTATCAACAGGATTGCTTTGTGGTACGCTTTTCTTCATTCTAGTTTTTGCAAATGTTATTGTTAGAACTGGAAGACAACTCATGACCCCTGAAGGCCGACAACGATTCCAAGGACGTTCTCCTATGCCAATCACAACATGCCCAGTTTGCGACGGCAAGATTCGAAGACATCTTTTGGTCAGACATCTAATCGTTGAACATGGTATCCCGGTGGACAAGGCGGGCGCAATGGCAGGTTTGCAATTCTCCGATGAGCGAAAAGATATGGGCACATGACCGTACAGGTCGGGCACCAGTCGAATAGAAAGCCTATTTCAGTTAACTATGCGACAGCAATGCGTGTCTCTTCCTAGGCGCGCCATGGATGAGATGGGGCTCGCCGTCTGCTGTTTGATGTGCAACGCTCCCGATGAGTCCGGGACAACTCGTTGCAAAGGATGCATAGAACGACACTCCGCTGCAAGAAAAGCTCTGTTCACAGAGAGGGCCTCGAGCCCCATCCAGCAATTGGCGAGAAGCCTGGCAACCATGATCAGGAACCCGGGAGACCATCTAGCAGATCCGGTTAACGGACCATATATGGCACTGTATCACGAAGCTCTTCTAAAGCACCAGGGAACATCCCAAGCAGAGACCATGGATGATGTGGAGAAGCTCTTCAAAGAAGCAAGATCGAAGAGAAAGCCATCTCCCATAAGGGACATAGCAAATCAAAATCCTTGGGCAGATCGAGATCCAAACCGCGAAGAGATAGACAAAGCGCTCGAAGCACTAGCCATCTCGGAAAGAGCCCCTGAGTGGTGGGACGAACTCAACGACGAGATTGAGGCAATCGACGAGACCAGACAAGAATAACAACATCACAGCCCCTAATTGCAATACAATGATTTGAAACAAGACAAGATACAGTGTCGCTACATGTCGGAGGACAGAGACCCGCGTGCTTGGTGGTTCGATGACGACCCGATTGATCGATTTCAAAGAAACAAGTCTCATCAGTCAGCAAGAGACGATGGTAAGTGGAGACAACCCCGTGGAGTCAGAGTAATACAACCCTCAAGAACAGGATCCCCATTTAGTCGTATATTCGGTGCCGAACCTGTCCCATTCATCAGCACAGTACCAAAAAGAAGCTCAGTATGGCATTTTTCAAAGAAAGAGATATCCGATCTCGGACTAGCGACACTTGCATTCACCGTAGCACTGGGATTCATGTTCTCAGATGGCATTACCGGCGCTATGGCGAGCCCGGCTGCATTTATGATCGGCGCAGTGAGGTCGCTGCTCACCATAGCGCCTGCCTTCATCCTGCATGAGATAGCACACAAGATAATGGCGAAGAGATACGGATGTTGGGCCGAATTCAGAGCCGACCCCTCGGGGCTGAGATTCGGAGTCATACTCTCTGCCCTTATTGGAATAGTATTCATGGCTCCGGGCGCGGTAATGGTGCTGGGCCGAACGACAGTCTCCCAGTTTGGCAGAATCGCATTAGCGGGACCAGTCACGAATATTGTCCTCTGGTCCCTCGGCGCAGCCGCGATTCTAATTGGCCACATCATCGGGGCTGAGTCGGAAATCACCGACGCACTCCTTGAGACTTGGATATGGGGCAATGGCGTACTTGCCCTGTTCAACATGATTCCACTCGGCCCACTTGATGGAAAGAAGATCAAGACGTGGTCCGATACGGTGTTCTGGATATGGCTCGCGATCGCTGCCGGCACGGTATATGCGAATATCGAGATCCTCTCCCCGATATTGAATCCTTAGACTTGAGTCAAAGAAGAGCATTGTAGATTGGCGACTCGTCACAGTGGAAGAAGGTCAGCATCGCCCACCAGGTGATCATGTCTAGACTGTTCACTACGTTGGCAACCCCTGTATTCTCGTCCCCGTAGTCTTTCCCGGTCGTGTCCATCCAGTCCTCCATCTCCTCTAGGGTGTCGCATACCTGATGATAGCACCAGTAGCCGTCCACCAACCCGCCGAAACCCACCGTGACGGTGCCAAGATTATCCTGGAAGCTAGCATGGTCGCTTCTCGCCGTGGTATCCTCGTACACGATTACCTCTGGCCTATCCATGTCCAGCCAAACGTCCGTCTTCCATGTGTCTGCAGAGTAGTTGATGCCGACAAGAGTCCCCATCTGCTCTTCGAGGCCCAGAGCATCCGCCCCAATCCAATTCGAGATGCCGACCATCTCCGGCTGGTCTATCGCATCATGATTCGGCCCGGGCCCTATGTATACCCTCAATGGCCACACCTCGCTGTCCTTGGGATACCCGTCCTCGTCAATCTGGGGGTCGGGGTCCCCATGCGGTGCTCCTCCCCCGCCCGGCCAATTCACCCCGGCCATATCGAGATTGATGTAATTCATCACCGTGACCTGGGGGTTATCCTCCTTGACGTGATACTCTGTCCAGTAGTCGGATCCTCTCTTACCCCCCTCTTCACCAGACCACAGACAGAAAACCATGGTCCTCCTAGTATCGAAGTCGGCGAGCGCCCTCGCCGTCTCCATGACCATCGCCGTCCCGGCTGAGTTGTCATACGCACCGGCTCTTGTTCCATATGTCCTAAACCCCACAACATGAGGGTCGAGAAGAACCGCATTTGCTGGAGGGGCTACATCGAAGTGGGCTCCGAAGACCATCCACTCATCAGAATACACAGATCCCCACTTGTATGCACATATGTTGTATGCTTCCGGATTCTGTACATTAATGATGTCAGTGTATTCATAGCGATGAGCAATGACCTCGAGTCCGAAACTCTCGAGCTCCCCTATGATGTATAGGGCAGCATCCTCGTAAGCCGGATTCCCCTGGCCCGCCCATCTGTCAAAATAACCGGCCTTCCCATCGACGGGATCTAGTGTGTCAGTAGGATCCGAAATTTCGTATAGTCTTTCATACACTACCCTGCCATGAAGCATCCCACTAGAATGCCCGCCTCCTTCTTCGATAGATACGGAGGACTCTCTCACTGATGGAATGAACTTCACTTCGACTGAACCAGCCATCACAGCGGGTTGAATTTCTAATGTATCGAACGTAGTTTCGTTGGCCGGGACTCTGATGGCCCCGGCGTCATCTAACCCATCACTCCCCCCTCTTGCTACCCAGGTAGACCAGGACTCCGACTCGCTTCTGATTGGCCAGTGGACCCTCCCATATTCTCCGAGCAGCAGATAAATTCCATCAGAACGAGGTGGAACGAGCACATCGAGGCTGATTGTCGATCCTTTTCCGATATCGAATACCGTGGAATTCTGAACGAAGCCAGTCTCAGGGTCCAGCAAGAGATACGGGACATAAACCGACATCCTGACCGAGGATCGAAGCTCTACTGTTTGGAAGAACCCAGAGGCGAGAACGTCAACATTTGCAGATAGATCCGATGAATCGATGTCGTTGTCATCACTACCGAAGCATCCGCTCGCTGATGCTGATGCCATCACTAGCACCATCGACAACGCCACCCGCCAATCACGGCTCACGTCATTGAGACCGGCTCATACCGTTCAAACATGCCGTAAACCAGTGAAGACCGATAGGCAGGTAAGTGAGCCGTCTGCTTGCTTGATTGGCTCCATATCGACTGAGGTGATGGAGAATCCCGAGTCAAGCAGCCTCTTCCTAGTCTCAGGGTATCCAGCAGCGATAATGACTCTGTCATCAGGGTATCCAAGCGTATTTGCTGCATAGGCCTCATCTGCAGGCACGGCGATCAAATCATCCACATATCCACGCAGTGATTCAGGTCGCAGGTCCCTCTCGGAATACACCAGAGTGCCTGGCCTCGGAGAGGAGCATACTGTGGTAAGGTGCAGAGTCGAGGAGGGAACATCTAGCACATCCACATTGAAGTCTAAAGCTTTCATGTGTCTTGTCAGCGCCTCTATACCAGCAACATCCGTCCGGGTCGACTTTCCGATCAAGAATGTGTCATCCAGGAACACGACGTCACCGCCATCTACACGCCCTCCACCCCCCAGTCGAACGATTTCCATGGACTTAGAGAGATATTCGGCAATACTGTCAACCTCCCCAAAACGACTTGGATGACCGGGTGCG
>MDTB01149132.1_pt1 | contig 26862 bp, 23 predicted proteins | sample 811161 | NCBI WGS metagenome assembly MDTB01 (sample SAMN05326650, study PRJNA326480) | marine metagenome | isolation source: seawater | place: Mediterranean Sea | collected 2009 | reverse complement strand
TTGAAAATAAATATTAACATTTTTATTGATATTGGATTTTGACTCAGCTTTATAGAAATTAGAGCTAATGATACTACAGATAAAGCCACATGAATACTAGCTTTTATGTAAAAATCAAAAAAAATAAAAACCATTTTTTTCACATGTAAATATCGAAAGTTTATTGCAAGAGCTTAAATTTTTTATAAGTTATTTTTAAATACTAAAAACCGAGCTAAAAAAATCAAAACTAAAATGTATTTTTGAATTTAAATAAATGAATATGAGAACCGATATGTTTATAGAAAGACATCTAGGACCAAATGAAGAGGAGATTAAAAAAATGTTGGATAAAATTGGCGTTAATTCAATATCTCAATTACTTGAAGAAACAATTCCGAAGGGAATTAGGTTAAAAAATCCATTACAACTTCCAGAAGGAATTAGTGAATATGAATTTGCTAAACATATAAATTTACTTGGGGGAAAAAATAAAGTTTTTGAAACTTTTATTGGCTTAGGTTATCACCCATCTATCGTTCCGGCTGTAATTCAAAGAAATATACTAGAAAATCCTGGATGGTATACAGCATATACACCTTATCAGGCTGAAATAGCACAAGGAAGGCTTGAAGCCTTGTTTAACTTTCAAACTATGGTATGTGATTTAACTGGTATGGAACTTGCAAATGCATCTTTGTTAGATGAAAGTACATCGGCCTCAGAGGCTATGACTATGTTATTCGGATCTCAAACAAAAGAACAAAAAAACAATAATGCATATCAGTTTTTTGTGGACGAAAACATCTTGCCCCAAACGCTTTCTATACTGAACACTCGCGCAGATCCATTAGGAATAAATATTGTAACTGGAAATCCAGATAACTTTGAATATACTTCCACTTTTTTTGGTGCTATTTTTCAGTATCCAGGAAAAAAAGGAAATATTCCAAACCTAGATGTTTGGATTGAAAAGGCAAAAAAACAAGGTGTCTGCTCTATTGTAGCAGCAGATATTATGAGTTTAGTTCTCCTTGAAAGTCCAGGTAAGCTAGGTGCAGATGTTGTTGTAGGTACTACTCAAAGGTTCGGAATTCCACTTGGTTATGGTGGACCCCATGCCGCATTTTTTGCTACTCGTAAACATTATAAAAGAAATATTCCTGGTAGAATAATTGGACAAACTCAGGACCAAAAGGGAAGTCCAGCTCTTAGAATGGCTTTACAAACAAGGGAGCAACATATAAAAAGAGATCGCGCAACATCAAACATATGTACTGCTCAAGTTTTACTCGCTGTAATGGCGGGAATGTATGCAGTTTACCATGGTCCCGATGGACTTAAAAATATTGCCAAACAAATACATAAAAAAACATCTAAACTCTCTGAAAATATTAAATCACTGGATTTAAAACAAAAAAATAAATACTTTTTTGATACACTCCAAATTAAGATTCCTTCAGATCCTATTAAAAATCTTGCAGAAGCTAATGAAATTAATTTTTATTATCCAGATAAGGAAACTGTATGTATCTCTATAAATGAAACTACTTCCGATAAAGATATTTTGAAGATTTCATCAATATTTGAATCATTCACTAAAAAAAATAAAAAAAATCTGTCCTTTAAGGGTCATAAACTTCCAGAAAATTTAATTAGAAAAAGTATCTACCTATCTCATAAGGTTTTTAATTCATTTCATTCTGAAACAGCTTTAATGCGATATATTAAATCATTAGAAAGAAAGGACTTAGCCCTAAATCATTCTATGATTTCTCTTGGTTCATGCACCATGAAATTAAATGCTGCTTCTGAAATGCTACCCTTAAGCGATCCAAATTGGGGGAACATACATCCTTTTGTGCCTGAAGAACAAGTAAAAGGTTATAATATAGTTTTATCCGAACTTACAAATCAACTTAATCAGATTACTGGCTTTACAGCTACATCTTTACAACCTAATTCTGGAGCTCAGGGTGAATATACAGGTCTTATGGTGATTAGAGCATTTCATAAAATTAATAAGGATTCTGAGCGTAATATTTGTTTAATTCCTGCCTCTGCCCATGGAACAAATCCAGCATCGGCCGTAATGGCAGGAATGAAAGTTGTCGTGGTAGATACTGACGATAGAGGAAATATTGACTGGGATGATATAAATGAAAAAGCATTAAATAATAAAGAAAAGCTTGCAGCATTAATGATAACCTATCCAAGCACTCATGGTGTTTTTGAGACGAAAATCAGAGAAATTACAAAACTTATACATGAATGCGGTGGTCAAGTTTACATGGATGGAGCAAACATGAATGCCCAAGTTGGTTTAACTAGTCCTGCTGCAATTGGTGCTGATGTTTGCCATCTTAATCTACACAAAACTTTTGCTATACCGCATGGCGGAGGTGGACCAGGCGTAGGACCAATTTGTGTTGCTGCTCATTTAGCTCCTTTTTTACCTGGAAACCCTATCATAAAAACAGGAGGTAATAAGGCCATTACATCTATTTCCGGAGCCCCTTTTGGTTCTGCTCTAGCATGCTTAATATCATATGGTTATATCAAAATGTTAGGTGGATCGGGTTTAAAGAAAGTAACAGAAATAGCCATTTTAAATGCAAATTATATTCAAAAGCGTCTCGAAGGAGCATTTGATATACTTTACTCTGGAGAAAATGGACGTTCAGCTCACGAACTTATAATTGACTGTAGGAAGTTTAAAGATTACGGCATTGAAGTAGTCGATATTGCTAAAAGATTAATGGATTATGGTTTTCATGCGCCAACTGTTTCATTTCCTGTAGCAGGAACAATGATGATAGAGCCAACCGAAAGTGAAAACATTAACGAAATGGATCGTTTTTGTGATGCGATGATATCTATCAGAATGGAGATTGCCTCTGAAAACGATGACGATCATGCCTTATTGAAAAATTCTCCCCATACTCTGGAAATGATTACTAATGATAAATGGGATTTACCCTATTCACGCCAAAAAGCTGCATTTCCCCTAAAATTTGTTTCTGAAAACAAATTTTGGCCTTCAGTTAGAAGAGTCGATGAAGCCTATGGAGATCGTAATTTAGTTTGTAGCTGTAGCCCTACAGAATCTTATCTAGAGAGTTGATTTATAAGTTTTTATTCATTAAATATTTATAAATAAATACTTGTTTTAATACTTTTAGACTTCGTATCCCCTTTTTTATTTTTTTAGACTCAATCTATTATTGAATTATTTTTAAAAATAATATGAATATAAAAATTACAGGTACTGGCAGTAGTATTCCAGTAAATATTGAATCTAATTCTAATTTCGCAAAACATTCGTTTTACGACTCTAATGGCAGCGCTATAGATAACTCAAATGAAGTCATTATAGAAAAATTTAAGGCAATCACTGGAATTGAAAAACGTCGTTATATAAATCAAAACCAAACGGTTGTTGATATTTCTATTGAAGCAGCTAAAAAGGCTATTAAAGACTCTGGTGTAAATCAAGAAGACATCGATTATATTATAGTTGCTCATAACGTTGGAGATATTACTTTGGGGTCAAACCAAGTTGATACACTCCCAAGTCTAGCTTCAAAAGTGAAAGCAAAATTAAAAATTAAAAATCCTGAGTGTGTTGCGTATGATATTCTTTTTGGTTGCCCTGGATGGGTAGAAGGAGTCATTCAAGCAACTGCATTCATAAAATCCAAAATGGCAGAGAAATGCTTAGTCTTAGGAGCTGATACTCTTTCACGTGTGTTAGATCACACTGATCGTGACTCCATGATATATGCAGATGGAGCCGGAGCAACTATGATCGAGGTCTCATCTCAAAAAGGAGGTATTTTATCGCATAAAACCGTCACATATACTTCTGAAGGAGAAGCGGAATTTATTTTTTATGGCCCTGCTAATAAGGGAGCTAATGGAACTAAGTATATTAAAATGCAAGGTCGTAAAGTTTATGAATTTGCATTGAACAGAGTTCCTTTAGCTCTCCAAAGCTGCCTTGAAAGTTCAGGCAAAAAAATCAAAGACGTAAAAAAAATATTCATCCATCAAGCTAATTTAAAGATGGATGATGCTATTGTGAGACGATTTTATAAACTTTATAAAAAATCTATGCCTGATGATGTTTTGCCTATGAACATTCAGGAGTTTGGAAATAGTTCAGTTGCAACTGTCCCAACCTTATTTGATTTGGTTCGAAAAGAAAATTATGGAGGTCATAAACTAGAAAAAGGAGACTTAATTTTATTTGCATCAGTTGGAGCAGGGATGAATATAAATGCTATTTCATATATAATCTAGCGATAGAATTTAAAATCTAATTTCAAAAAAAGTCTTTTTTGTCTAAAATAGCTACCTTTGAAAGTGTATGAAATTCCTTTCGAACATCGGAAAATATTTCTTAATGCTCCAAAGTGTTTTTGGGAAATTTACCAAATGGAAAATTCTAAAGCAGCTTATTTTAAAAGACATTGATATTTTAATAATAGGTTCCTTAGGGATTGTCTCCTTTATTTCTTTTTTTGTGGGAGGTGTAGTTGCAATTCAGACGGCACTAAATCTTGAAAACCCTTTACTTCCAAAAAACCTTATTGGTTTTGCTACTCGCCAATCCGTAATTTTAGAATTTGCACCTACTTTCATATCAATAATAATGGCTGGAAAAGTTGGGTCATATATTACTTCTAGTATCGGAACAATGAGGGTTACGGAGCAAATTGATGCTCTTGAGGTAATGGGAATTAATACTTTCAATTATCTTATTTTTCCAAAAATTATCGCGCTATCCTTATACCCCCTTGTGATATGTACGTCAATGTTTTTGGGTATTTTTGGGGGTTACATAGGTTGTGTTTATGGAGGATTTTCTTCAAGTGGAGAATTTATAGAAGGAATTCAAATGGATCTTATTCCTTTTCATGTCACGTACGCATTTATTAAAACAGCATTCTTTTCTTTTATTTTAGCAACAGTTCCTTCATTTCATGGTTACTTCATGACTGGTGGAGCTTTAGAAGTTGGAAAAGCAAGTACAATTTCTTTTGTATGGACAAGTGTTGTGATTATACTGTTAAACTATCTGATAACACAACTATTACTCACATAAATGATAAAAGTCAAAAATATAAGTAAGACTTTTGATGATACTTCAGTACTTGAAGGAATATCAACAACTTTCGATAAAGGAAAAACTAATTTGATTATTGGTCAAAGCGGATCTGGGAAAACTGTATTTTTAAAATGTCTTCTAGGTTTAATTAAAACCGATAAAGGACGCATTGAATTTGAAAACAAAGTATTTGATTCTATGAGTGTAAAAGAACGTTCGATTCTCCGTCAAGAAATTGGAATGGTATTTCAAGGTAGTGCTCTTTTTGATTCAATGACTGTAGAACAAAATATAATGTTTCCTATGCAGATGTTAACTAATAGTGAAGAAGATGAAGTTCGTGATCGAGCTAATCAAGTAATTAAAAGAGTGAATTTAGTTAACGCAAATCAAAAATTTCCTGACGAAATTTCTGGAGGTATGAAAAAAAGAGTTGCAATTGCTCGCGCTATTGTAATGAATCCAAAGTATTTATTTTGTGATGAACCCAATTCAGGGTTAGACCCTAAAACAGCAATATTAATTGATAACTTGATTCAAGAAATAACTAAAGAATATGATATCACAACGGTAATTAATACCCATGACATGAACTCTGTTATGGAAATTGGTGAGAAAATTGTGTTTTTAAAAAACGGTGTAAAAGCTTGGGAAGGAACTAAAAAAGATATTTTCAATACAGATAATGCAGCAGTTTCAAGTTTTGTTTATTCTTCGGATCTCTTTAAAAAAGTTAGAGAAATGTATTTAAAAAATTAGTTTTTAATTGGTGTAACCTCAGATTGAGGATTAAATAGGTAGGTTTTTCCTGTATCCCTCTCTATGCATTCAAAAAGTTTTCTTCGTTTTTTTATTTTAGTGAAAATACGGCCATTATCTAAAGCAAACTGATTGCCTTCTTTTAAATGATAAATAGTTGTATGTTGGTTTGGGGAATCATATTCCCTTAAAGCCATAGCTAGTTTAAAATCACGATCTGTACTGGCTTTAGGATTAATCATATGTTGAGAAAGTAAGCTACAAATTGGTTCTGGAAAAATATCTGTACTTAAAAAGGGTTCAAAAATTTCACGATAAATAGACTTCCATTCTAAACCATGTGGTTTTACCCTATAAGAATATAAATTATAAACCCTTAAATGAGCTAATTCATGAATTAAAGTGATTAAAAAACGATAAGGATTTGAACTAATATTAATTGTAATTAATGAAATTCCATTTGGTTTAATACTGAAATCACCATATTTTGTTAGTCGCTTTTTTTTTATTTTAATGGATACTTTTGAATTCTGTAAAATTTTTAAAATTTCTAATCTCGAATTTTCAGGAATTAATGATAATAATTGCTCCATTTATATTAAGGAGTTGAAGACGATACAGGAAGAACTTTACCATTAAAATAATTCTGACCTGTTGTTGCAAATTCTATTATGTAAGAAGCCATTTGTTCAGCAGATAGGGGGGCTTTTAATCCAGGAAAAGCGTCTTCTAGCATTTCCGTTTGTACTGAACCTAATGCGAGTGAATTAAAAGCTGGGCCAGTTTCCTTATATTCTTCTGCCAATAATTCTGTTAAAATATTTACTGCAGCTTTGCTACTACTATAAGCTGAAAGGCCAGGAAATTTTACACTTCCGTCTAACCCACCCATACTAGAAATATTTACCACATGTCCTTTAGATGAGATTTGAGGCAAAAGCATTCTAGTAATTGATGCTAAACCAAAAAGATTTACTTGATAAATTGCTTCAAACTCAGTTTTTGTAGTTTTAGAAAAGGGTTTATTCAAAAAAGCACCAGCATTATTTATTAATGCATCAACAATTACTTTCTTTTTTTCAAGTTTTAACTGAAAATCAAAAACAGAGTTTTCATCAGAAATATCAATTGAAACAGGATAGATAAGATTTGTTGAGTCAAGGTTTTTTATATTACGTGACAAAGCATATACAGTGTAACCCCTCAATGCTGCAAGTTTTACTATTGACCGACCAATACCCCTACTTGCCCCTGTGACTACAATTATTTTTGACATAAATTAAAGGTAAGAAAATCCTTTTGAATCTTAAATCACCATAGTCAAAGGATTCTCTATATATTCACGAAGTGTTTTTAAAAATTGGGCTCCTGTAGCCCCGTCAATAACACGATGATCACAGGCTAAAGTTAATTTCATAGTGTTGCCCACAACTATATTCCCGGATTTGATTACAGGTTTTTCTACAATAGCACCAACAGATAAAATGGCTCCATTTGGTTGGTTTATAATAGATGTAAATTCTTGAATTCCAAACATTCCCAAATTTGAGATGGTGAAGGTACTTCCGTCCATTTCTTCAGGTTTAAGCTTTTTATCTTGAGCACGTACTGCATAATCTTTAACTGAGCTACCAATTTGTGTAAGGTTTCTTTCATCAGCAAACCTAACAACAGGAACGACTAAACCCTCATCAACAGCTACAGCTACCCCTATATGAACGTGGTGGTGGTGAGTAATTTGATGATCTTCCCATTTTGAGTTGACTTGTGGGTGTTTCTTTAATGAAAAAGCAACAGCTTTTATAATAATATCATTAAAAGAAATTTTGGTGTCTGGTATTGAATTGTATTGATTTCTGAAAGAAATAGCATTGTCCATGTTAAACTCAACACCAAGATAGTAATGTGGGGCTGAAAATTTAGATTCTGATAATCGCTTAGCAATTGTCTTTCGCATTTGAGAATTAGCTATTTCAGTTATAGACTCTACTCCATGTGGAATAGATTGCTTTGAATCTAATGCTTGTGATTGTTTATAATTATCAATATCCCTTTTTATTATTCTTCCAAAATCACCGGTTCCTTTAACACTTCTCAAATCAATTTGTTTGTCAGCAGCTAATTTCTTTGCCAATGGAGAGGCTATTATACGGTCATTAATTGATGAATCCTTTATAATGTTTTTGGGCTGTTCATTTTTTATTTCTGGTTTAAGATCACTTTTTTTGGCAACTGGGTTTTTCTCAACAACTTTTGAGTCTTGTTTTGGGGCACTTGATGAAGAACTATTTAAAACTAAAAGTAGTTGGTCTATATCAGTATCTGCTTTTCCTATAACTGCCAAAAGACTATCTACAGCTGCAGAATCCCCTTCATCCAAACCAATATGCAATAAAACTCCCTGATAAAAGGACTCGAATTCCATAGTTGCTTTATCAGTCTCAATTTCAGCTAAAATATCACCTTCATTTACTTTGTCTCCGACTTTTTTATTCCACTTAGCGACTGTACCCTCTTCCATGGTATCACTCAAGCGTGGCATTGTAACAATTTCTACACCTTCAGGAATAGTATTAGGCTCACTAGTTTCTTTAACTTCGGATGTTAGTTTATCTTCATCATTCTTTGCCGTAGTTTTAGATTTAGAAATAAAACTGGAGATGTCCTCTCCTTTTTTTCCAATTATAGCGAGGAGAGTATCTACAGGTGCAGTGCCTCCCTCTTGGATGCCAATATGAAGGAGTTCTCCTTCATTAAAAGATTCAAACTCCATTGTTGCTTTGTCAGTCTCAATCTCTGCTAAAATATCACCTTCACTAATTTTATCACCAACCTTTTTGAACCATTTTGCCACAGTTCCCTCCTCCATTGTGTCGCTCAATCTTGGCATATTAATTATTTCTGCCATTTACTATAATTTATGTTTTAAAAATGGGTAATCCTCTTGCTCATATACAGCATCATACATCAAACTTTTCGCTGGGTATGGTGAAGATTCAGCAAATTTTTCACATTCTGCTACTCTATTTTTTACAGATAAATCAATCTTGTCAAGTTCTTTTTGAGTAGCGTATTTTTTTGATAAAATAACGTCTTTAACCTGAGTAATTGGATCAATTTTTCTATACTCCTCAACTTCATCTTTAGTTCTATACTGTTGAGCATCAGACATAGAATGACCTCTATATCTATATGTATTCATTTCTATGAAAGATGGTCCTCCACCTATCCTTGCGAGACTAATTGCCTTGTGCATTATTTTTGCGACTGCAGATGGATTCATACCATCGCAAGGCTCACAAGGCATGTCGTATCCTAATCCCAATTTCCAAATTTCTTGGTGAGATGCTGTTCTTGCTACTGAGGTTCCCATTGCATAACCATTATTTTCAACTACAAAAACTACAGGAAGTTGCCAAAGTGTAGCTAAATTTAAAGTCTCATGAAGAGATCCTTGACGGACTGCTCCATCACCCATAAAACATAAAGTAACATTATCACGTTCAAAATATTTATCTCCGAATGCCATACCAGCACCAAGAGGAATTTGACCTCCAACAATTCCATGACCTCCGTGAAATTTATGTTCTTTTGAAAAAATATGCATTGATCCTCCGAGGCCTTGAGAAGTTCCGGTAGATTTTCCATATAGTTCAGCCATTACTTTTTTAGGGTCCACTCCCATTCCTATTGGCTGAACATGATTCCTATACGCTGTAATCATTCGATCTTTACCAATCTCCATGGCATGGAGTGATCCGGCTAATACAGCTTCTTGACCATTATACAAATGTAAAAATCCTCTTACTTTCTGTTGGATATAGACAGCTGCAAGCTTATCTTCGAATTTTCTCCAGAAGAGCATATCAGTGTACCAATTGAGATAGGTTTCTTTTGTTATTTTCTTCATAATATCCTAATGCACTATTCATGTAGTAGTGTTCAAAATTACTCATTTCTCTCCTAAATTCAGATAATATTTAATCTAATTCTTGGATACTTCATAAACTATTCTCACTATCTGACAAAGATGTCGGTTCAGAAGAGGATTGATCAAGATTTAGTGATAAAGAAAATCTAATTGTATTTTCTAATGGATTCCTAATACCTGAACTGGAAAATAAATAAGATATATCAATATCTATAAAATTCAAATTAAAACCGGCTCCCATGGTTAGGTATCTTCTTGAGCCTTTTTCTTTACTTTCAGAAAAATAACCTGTTCGAATCGAAAAAGCATCTTCAAAACTATACTCTAGTCCTAATGCGACTGTAATTTCACTTAACTCTTCAGATAAGCCATCTGGTGAATCAGAAAAAGAAGTAAAAATACCATTAATAAAATCAATATCTGGTTGACTATACCCTATCAAATTTTGTTTTTCGTCGTAAACTGCAACGGGAGAAGGAACGAGTAACTTACTGAATTCAGTATAAAAACCAAGACTATTATTTTCGTCAACCAATAGGTCTAAACCTAACCCTGTCCTAAGATTAGTCGGGATAAAACTTCTTTGTTCACCTGAATCATAATTTAGCTTTGGTCCAATATTAGAAATATTTAATCCTGACCTAAAAATTGCTTTATTAGATTTTAGGTCAAAAATTTTACTCTGATAAAAAGCAGCAATATCTACACCAAAAGAACTAGCAGAAGATGTATCTGAATCCCTTGCTACTTTTAGATCAGAATATATAAATCTTCCAGCTACAGCCATGGAAAATTCTTGACTTAGTTTTAATGCATAAGATAAATCAAGTGTTAATTCTGATGGTCGTTCAGTTCCCTGATCTATTATTGACCCTCCTATGAAATCATTGAATTGAATGTCGCCTAGGCTAAAATACCTTAAACTAGTTGCCCAAGAACTTCGTTCGTCCATTTTACTATAATATGAAACATTGCCTAAAAAAATATCATCTACCAATTTGCTTAAATATGGAGTATAACTTAACCCGAACCCTTTTTTATTTGATGAAAAAACAAATTTAGCTGGATTCCAGTACTGAGAGAAATTATCTGCTGAGGTGGCAACTCCTTGATCGCCCATTCCTGCAGCTCTAGCATCAGATGTTATCAACAGAAAAGGCACTCCAGTTGTAATCACACGATTTGAATTTTGTGCAAAAGATAAAAGTGTACCTAGGGTAAAGTAGATTATCAAAAATGTTAGCGTCCGCATGATTAATTTTTGTATTATTCCAACGCTATTTTTAATAAAATCTTATGCTATTATTAAATATTTTGTTGTTTTGGGATTAAAAAGCAATATTTAATAAATACAAACGTTTTGTTAATACAAATAAATTAATTTATATATGCAATATCAGCTCAAACCGATTATTTGTATATTGCATTATGTTTATGAAATTAATAATGAGCAATATGAACGTGGGTAATTTAAAACACATCTCAATTACACTTATTGGAATTCTTATTTTTTCAGGTTGTGGTGGAGGAAGCAATGCATCTCGTGGAACCGGATGGGATATAAATTCTAAAAAAGGTGGATTTCAGTATAACATAGATTTTGATGAACAAGAAACTGGCCCTGGTTTGGTTTTCATTGAAGGGGGCACATTTACAAAAGGTCAAGTGCAGGACGATGTAATGAGAGATTGGAACAATTCTCCAACCAAACAACACGTAATGTCTTTTTATATTGATGAAACTGAAGTTACAAACTTGATGTATCTTGAATATCTAGATTGGCTTGAATTCGTATTCCCTACTGAAGAAACACGATATAAACAAATATATGAAGGAGCTTTACCTGACACCCTCGTATGGAGAAATCAGCTAGGATATGTTGAAGAATTAACAACTAATTATTTACGTCATCCTGCTTACGCAGAATACCCTGTAGTTGGTGTGAATTGGCTTCAGGCAGTGCAATATGCCGAGTGGAGAACTGATCGTGTTAATGAATTTATTTTAGAGCGTGAATCTTTCGTTCAAAAAGATGTTCGTTATAATGAAGTAGAAACAAATAGTACTTTTAATACTCAAGCTTACTTAAAAAGACCAGAAACTGCATATGGAAATAAAATCGATAGCTTGTCTGGAAAAAGAGGGGAGCAAAAACTTGGAGATTCTATTGTTAAAGTTTATGCAGGTGTGGAGAAAGGTATCCTTCTACCTTCGTATAGGCTTCCAACTGAAGCTGAATGGGAATACGCTGCACTATCTTTAGTTGGTGATAGAGAGTATAATAACTACCGTGGAAAGAAAAAATATCCTTGGTCAGGTGAATATACAAGATCAAGTGATAGACGTACTGAAGGGGATCAACTAGCAAACTTTAAGCTAGGTAAAGGCGATTATGGTGGGATTGCTGGGTGGTCTGATGATGGAGCTGATATAACAATACAAGTAAAACAATACCCACCAAATGACTTTGGCATCTATGATATGGCTGGTAACGTTTCAGAATGGGTATCCGATGTATATCGTCCAATAGTCGACGACGAAGCAAGTGATTTTAATTATTACAGAGGTAATATTTATACAAAAACTTTGATCGGAGAGGATGGTAAAGCCCAAATAGTTCCTGCTGATGAACTTGTTTTCGACACTTTACCTAATGGAAAAGTTTTACTTAAACGACTACCTGGAGATCTTGAAAAAGTTGCAATAGATGAAAACGAAACATTTTTACGCCAAAACTTTTCAGAAAGTGATAATCGAAATTTTAGAGACGGAGACACTGAATCCTCTAGAAATTTTGCAGCAGGAAAAAGAGATTTAGATGACAATTCAAAGCCTGAAACAACTCAAATGTATGATGCACCTGTTGCACCAAAAATTATTGATGGGGTTAGGGAGTACGACAAAAACTCAAAAAGGACAACCCTAATTACTGATGAAGTTAGAGTTTATAAGGGTGGATCATGGAAAGATAGGGCATATTGGTTAGATCCCGCACAAAGAAGATATTTACCCCAATACATAGCTACAGATTATATTGGATTTAGATGTGCCATGTCTCGTTTGGGTTCTAAAAGCCAGGTTAAAAAGAGTGCTCGTCACAAAAGACGCGGATAATACTAAAAATCAAGCATCTTAATTTAAGATGCTTTTTTTTTACAATGGATATAAAAAAACTTTATAACGCTTTTCTGAATTCCAATGGAATTTCTACTGATACAAGAACTTTAAAAAAGGGAGATTTATTTTTTGCATTAAGCGGTCCCAATTTCAATGGAAACCATTTTGTGAAAAAGGCTTTAGAAAAAGGGGCTTCTTCCGTTGTAATAGATAATTCTGATTCGATTAATCTAGGTTCAAATGTCTTTGTCGTTAATAATTCTCTTAGAACATTACAAGATTTAGCAACATTTCACAGAAAAAAAATAAATATACCAATTATAGCAATTACAGGAAGTAATGGAAAAACAACAACCAAAGAATTGATTCGAGAAGTTCTTTCAGAAAGTTATAATGTTTTAGCTACTGAAGGTAATTTAAATAATAATATTGGAGTCCCTTTAACATTACTTAACCTTAAGAGAAAGCACGAAATTGGAATAATTGAGATGGGAGCTAATCATTTAAATGAAATAGAATTACTGAGCTCTATTTCACTACCAAATTGGGGGTATATTACTAATTTTGGAAAGGCACACCTTGAAGGTTTTGGGAGTAAAGAAGGAGTAATTCAAGGAAAATCTGAATTGTATAAACATCTCAAATTAAAAAATGGTCAAGTTTTGATTAATGGAGATGATGCAGAACAAATAAAACAAACTCGAAATCAAAAAGTAGTACGATTTGGAATCGAAGAAATTAACGATTTTAAAATAAGTTATAGATCAAATGAGAAAGATTTACAAGTTCAATATAAGGGACTAAACTTTAAAAGCTCTCTGTATGGTGATTATAATTTGACTAATATTGCTGCATCAATTGCTTTTGGTGTTATTTTCAAAGTTGATTTAATTCATATAAAAAGTGCTATAGAAGAGTACAAATCTAAAAACAACCGTTCACAAAAGTTAATTATTAATAACGTTCCTTACATACTAGATGCATACAACGCAAACCCTAGCAGCATGCAAGTTGCTTTAAATGCTTTTGCAGAAAATCAAGCTGAAACAAAAACAGTTATTTTAGGAGATATGTTAGAATTAGGAGATTATACTAAAAATGAACACAAAAACATACTTAATCTATGCCTTAAGCTGAATTTCAAAGAGATTTTTACCATAGGAAATAATTTTAAATCGATATCGATTAATTCTAATAAGATCTTCAGGTTTGAAAAAATTAAAAATTTCAAAGAATACTTCAAAAAAAATAACATTGTAATTGATTCAGTATTAATTAAGGGCTCAAGATTTTTACAATTAGAAAGTTTAATACCCTTTTTAAAATCTAGATAGCACAAATGGGAAGATTTTTTATTCTGGGAATAATTTTTCTCTTTTCAACTTGCCAAAAATCAGATGAACGGTGTGGAATTATTATTCAAAAAATAGAGATAAACAAAACATTATATTTTGTTTTACAAACGGATGAATATATGAATTATTACAACAATCCTAACCAGCCAAATCTACCTGATGACGGAGTTAGACAGGGGGTTGTATCGAAAGAAATTTATGAAAACTTTGATGTTGGTGAAGAATATTGTTCCGAAATTTAAAATCTAATTTTAAATATTTGCACCCTTTATTATTTCATCAACAATTTCAGGATTAAGAAGTGTAGAGGTGTCACCTAGATTGGAAATATCTTTACTGGCTACCTTTCTAAGAATTCGTCGCATAATTTTCCCTGATCTAGTCTTAGGTAAGCCAGAAACAATTTGGACTTGATCAGGTTTTGCAATTGGCCCAATAATTTTTTTAACTGTATCTTTTATTTCCTGGCTGAGAATCTCTTCTGATCGTCCTTCCATATCACAAATTACATATGCATAAATTCCCTGTCCTTTAATTTCGTGAGGAAATCCTACTACTGCTGACTCAATTACTTTAGGGTGTTCGTTAATAGCATTTTCAACTTCTGCTGTTCCCATACGGTGTCCTGAAACATTCATAACATCATCTACACGACCTAAAATACGTAAGTAACCGTCATGATCTCGTTTTGCACCATCTCCAGTAAAATACATTCCTGGATAGGTTGAAAAATAAGTATCCTTACAGCGTTTATGGTCTCCATAGGTAGTTCTTATAATAGAAGGCCAAGGAAACTTAATACAAAGATTACCCTCAACGTTATTCCCTAACAATTCATTTCCGTCAGCATCCACAATTATTGGTTGTATTCCTGGTAAAGGTAAAGAGGCATGTGCCGGTTTATTTGGAGTTATTCCAGCCAAAGCAGAAATCATTATTCCACCAGTTTCAGTTTGCCACCAAGTATCAACTAAAGGGCAATTCCCTTTGCCAATATGATCATGATACCAATGCCATGCTTCTTCATTAATTGGCTCACCGACTGAACCGATAACTTTTAGTGAATCTAAACTATAAGGTTCCAAAGGTTCCAAACCGTAAGCTTGAAGAGCGCGAATTGCGGTAGGAGCTGTATAAAATTGATTCACTTTATATTTATCTATAATTTCCCAAAAGCGCCCAGGATGAGGATATGTGGGAACCCCCTCAAACATAAGTGTTGTTGCGCCACTTAATAACGGTCCATAAATAATATAAGAATGACCTGTAATCCAACCTATGTCTGCTGTACACCAGTAGATATCATTTTGTTCATATTGAAATACATTTAAAAAAGAATATTGTGAATAAACCATATATCCACCAGTAGTGTGAACAACACCTTTAGGTTTTCCTGTAGAGCCTGAAGTATATAAGATAAACAAAAGATCTTCAGAATCCATAGATGCAGCATTATGCTTTATACTTTGTCCTTGAATAATTTCATGCCACCACAAATCTCTTCCTAATTTCATTTGAACTTTTGCATCTGTTCGCTTACACACAATTACTTTTTCAACTGAAGTTGTTTTTTCAAGAGCTTCATCCACAACTGCTTTAACTGGAATATTTTTTGCCCCTCTATAATTTCCATCTGAAGTCAAAATCATTTTAGCTTTACAATCGTTTATTCTATCCGCAAGAGCAGTTGAAGAAAATCCAGCAAAAACAACTGAATGTACTGCACCAACTCTTGCACAAGCTAGCATAGCAATTGCAGCCTCAGGAATCATTGGCATGTATATAATTACTCTATCTCCTTTTTCTATTCCTTGAGCTTCTAGAGCATTTGAAAACTGACAAGTTCGTTCAAAAAGCTCCTTATATGAAATATGTATCGCTTTTTCATTTATATCATTAGGTTCCCAAATAATAGCAGTTTTATCTCCATATGTAAAAAGGTGTCTTTCAAAAATATTTTCAGTAATATTTAATTTTGCATTTTTGAACCAGTGAATTTCTGGATCTTTAAAATTCCATGACAAAACTTTATCCCACGGCTTTTGCCAGTAAAAAGATTCTGCAATCCTACTCCAAAACTTTTCAGGTTGATGAATACTTTTTTGATATTCGTGAAAATAACCTGAGAGTGATCGTATTTTATTATTCATTTTAAATGTTTTTTTAATGAACAGATGCATTAGATGCAGCTGAACCCCTTGGAGTTCGTATGCGCTCTGTTAGCTCTTGAACTTCTTTTGACGGTGGAGCAGTAAATCTTGAAACTAAAATAGCAATTATAAAATTAAAAAACATCCCTAGAGTTCCAATCCCCTCTGGAGAAATTCCAAACCAATAATCTTCAAACGAACCAGACCCTCCTAGTTGTGGCTTGAAATAAATAATATATGTTGCAGTAAATAATATTCCGACAATCATCCCGGACATTGCACCTTCTCGATTCATCCGTTTATCAAAAATACCTAATATGATTGCAGGAAAAAATGATGATGCTGCTAAACCAAAAGCCAAAGCAACTACTTGCGCTACAAATCCAGGTGGATTCAATCCAGCTAAACCTGCAGCTACAACTGCAACTGCAATTGCAACACGTGCTGCAAAAAGTTCACCTTTCTCGCTAATATTAGGCCGCAAATAGTTTTTTAATAAATCGTGTGATATAGAGGTAGATATGACTAATAATAAGCCTGCTGCAGTTGAAAGTGCAGCTGCGAGACCTCCAGCAACTACAAGACCTATTACCCATGGCGGAAGATTTGCAATTTCAGGATTTGCAAGAACGATTATGTCTTGATCTACCTTTAATTCGTTTATATTTTCGTCTGAGACATATTGAATTTTACCATCTCCATTCTTATCATCAAAAGTTAGCAAGCCTGTTTTTTCCCAATTAGAGAACCAATTTGGAACTTCTGAATAAGACGAATTTGATAGTGTATTAATAAGATTTGTCCTCGCAAAAACTGCTACTGCTGGAGCTGTTGTGTAAAGAATTGCAATAAATAATAAGGCCCAACCAGCAGAAATTCTGGCATCTTTTACTCTTGGAACGGTAAAAAAGCGAACAATCACATGAGGTAAACCTGCCGTACCAAACATTAAAGCTCCAGTTATAAAAAACATATTAATCAAATTATCTTTATTAACCTCAGTGTAGGCATCAAATCCTAAATCTACTGAAAGCTGATTTAATTTTTCTAAAAGGTAAATACCGTCAGCACCTTTAGATCCAAAACCTAATTGAGGTATTGGGTTTCCAGTCATCTGAAGAGAAATGAATATAGCCGGTACTGTGAAAGCAAATATTAGAACGCAAAATTGGGCAACTTGAGTGTAGGTAATCCCTTTCATACCTCCTAATACTGCATAAAAAAATACAATCCCAATTCCTATAAGTACCCCAGTATCAAAAGGAACATTTAAAAAACGAGCAAATGCAACACCAACACCTTTCATTTGACCAACTACATAAGTGAAAGAAACAAAGAGTGCACAAATTAATGCTACTAAACGAGCGTTTTTAGAATAATAGCGCTCTCCAATAAAATCAGGTACAGTAAATTTGCCGAATTTCCTTAAATAAGGGGCAAGCAAAAGAGCTAAAAGAACATATCCTCCAGTCCAGCCCATTAAATACTGTCCTCCCGAAAAACCCATAAAAGCAATCAAACCTGACATTGACAAGAAAGAAGCAGCAGACATCCAATCTGCAGCAGTAGCCATACCATTAGCTATTGGATTTATACCCCCTCCGGCTACATAAAACTCTTTTGTTGATCCTGCCCTAGAAACTATTGCAATTAAAACATATATTAAAAACGTAACTCCTACCAAAAGATAGGTCCATATTTGTGCATCCATAATTAATCCTAAAAATTAAACTTCGTCAACTTCAAATTTTTTGTCAAGTCTATTCATCAAATAAACATAAATGAAAATTAAAACAACAAACGTGTAAATTGACCCTTGATGAGCAAACCAGAAACCCAATGGAAATCCAGCTATGTTAAATTGATTTAGAGTATCGGCTAAAATAATTCCAAAAAGAAAAGAGACTGTAAACCAAATTAAAAGAAGTATGCTAAGATATTTAAGGTTTGTTTTCCAATAGGATGTTGATTTTTTCATAACATAGTCTTTTTAAATTTTTTGATAGTCAAAGGTTTTATTAATATTTTAATTGCTGTGATAAAATTAAGCTAACATAGCTACATAAATAATAATAGCTTACTACATCTATACTTCATAATACTGCTAATTTGTGTTTTACCCTTATATAAAAATCAAAATATTTATTTTTAAAATTTAAAAAATCTTGACACATTCGAAATTTTTAATCTTTATAAGGAATGTTTGACCTAAATGTCCTGTTTATCCAATCATAAGAATGTTTCATAAAAAAGTTTTTTGAAAGCTCATCTGAAAAAGAATTCGATTTAACGAGATAATTTATAGGTTTAACTGCTCCATAATCATTTTTAAAAAGCAAAATAAATTCTACATCTTGGTTTTTGTTCTGTTTTTTTTTTAGAGCATCATCAATATCTGACAAGACTTGTCGAATAAGCATGGTAGCCTCAAGATGATAATATTTGTTGTCATTTGGTGTTTGAAAAGCTAATTCGGTATCGTAACTTAAATAAAGATCCTGCTTTTGAGAAAAAGCTTTCGGTTGGTAAATTAATCCAAATAATATGAACAACAAAAATTGGTTTAAGGTTATGGATTTCATATTTAAATAATATTAGTTAGTTAAAAATAGGGAAACATTATTAATTGATTATAATAATTTCAACGCGATTTATTTGTTAAAAACAAATGGCTAAATTTATTTTTCTTAGTAATAAACTATTCAAAAATTATATGCTTCTTAAGTTTACTATCTTTAATAAAATTTGAAATAAGTAGCTAATGAAAAATTTTACCAAATTGATTCAATTCAAATTTAGTATCAGAAATAAATTTAATCAAGCTTATAAATTTTTCTGCCCAGGTTTTTTTTTAATAAAAAATAAAATATTGTTATTTATGATATTTCTTTTTCAAATTATTTCCTGTTCAAATGAAGATGTCTTTTTTGAGGGGGCTCTAATAATCGAAAATATTGGGGTGATTGATCCGATTGAAGGTTTAGAGGAAAATATGTCTGTTGTAATTAAAGAGGGGCGTATTCTAGACATCTTTAAAACAAATGAAATTTCGATTTCTAAAAAAAATAAAGTTTACAATGGAAGTGATAAATTTTTAATTCCAGGATTATGGGACGCACATATACATTTTGCATTTGAAAAAGATTTTGCAACTTTTATGCCTAATTTATTCCTATACCATGGGATAACAAGCCTAAGAGATACCGGAGGTGAGTTTGATTTTGTCAATAAGTTCAAGCAAGAAGCTATCAGAAATCCCAGAGCTAAAAGTAGAGTAAAAATAGCAGGACCACTAATAGATGGTAAATTCAATGTTTATGACGGAAAAAATATTAATTATCCTAAACTATCTGTTCAAAACATAGACAACAAAGAGTTGATTCAAAATGTTGAATTTTTAATAGAGAAAGATGTTGATTTTTTGAAGGCCTACGAAATGTTAAGTCCAGATCAATTTAAAATATTATCCAATCTTGCGAAAAAAAATAACCTGAAACTCACTGGTCATGTTCCCCTTAGCATAAATGTTATTGAGGCTTCCAATTTGGGTCTAAACAGTATAGAGCACTTGAGAAATATAGAATTATCAATGACAAATCAATCAGAGGATTTATCTGAGGAGAGAAAAGACCTTTTAAAAAATAAATCTGGACTAGAGGGCTCTGAATTAAGATCATTAATTCACAGTGTACAAAGAATGAGGTCAATTAATGATTTAGATTCAGTGAAAATAAAAAATGTTATCGATGTATTAATTAAAAATGATGTTTGGCAAATACCAACACTGACTTTATACCAAAATATTTCCAAAAAATTATATAAAAATTCAGATTACTTAGAATTTTTGAATTTACTTCCAAAACAGAAAAAAATGGAATGGATAAAAAGAATTAATTCTATAAATAGTGATATAAACCAAAAAGCAGTGGACTATGGTTTATGGCAAAAAAAAATGGTTGGTTATATGCATAAAAAAGGAATATCATTTATGGCAGGGACTGATACTCCAATTGGATTTTTGGTACCTGGGTTAAGCTTACATCATGAAATTGAAGAATTACATGAATCAGGCTTACCTGCTCTAGAAGCAATTCAATCTGCTACAACTAATCCAGCAAAATATTTTAATCTTGAAAACTCTTTAGGTAGGATTAAATCAGGTTTTGTTGCAGACCTAATTATCCTAGCTAAAAACCCAATTGAAGATATCTCAAATACAAAATCAATTCTGGCAGTTATTAAAGAAGGAAATTTAATGGATCGAACTTATCTTGATTCGCTAATAAGTAAATAAGATTAATTATTAATAACAGTTTACACTTTATATAAATAATGCTGTTTAGAGAATTATTTAAAAATATAACTATTTATTCTTTAGGCTTATTCTATACAATTGTTGGCATAAAACATTTCACCGATGTAGATTTTTTCCTTGTAATAGTTCCACCTTATATTCCTTTTCCTGAATTTATGGTTTATATCTCAGGGATTTTTGAGATTTTATTTGGTTTTTTACTAATGATTAAGAAAACTAGAAGGTATGGAGCAATTGGAATATTTATTTTGCTAATCGCTGTTTTCCCAGCCAACATTTATCTTTTCAATTCAGAAATAGCTCAAAATACTTACAATATAACTCGCCAAGACGCCCTAATTAGATTACCATTTCAAATACCATTAATTTTAATTTCATTTTGGCACTCCAAAAAAAAGGTGAATAGAGGATTTGATTTATTATGTATTTTTCTATTCATCCCAACAATAATTTATTTTTTATCACTAGGATTATAGATGTTTTTGGATAGTTTATTTTAAATTTAAATAATTGACAATCAAATAAATTATCCATGAAAAAATTATTCTTTTCAATATTTATTGTCCTTCTTGCTTTTGTTTCCTGTAATAATCAAAAGAAATCAGAATATCAAACTAAGTCTTTTCCTGATTGGGAAGCCATGGCAAATAAACTAATAGAAAGAAGTGATTTACTTGAGGGTGAAAAAGTAGTTCTTATGGCTCAACCAGGAAAATTTGATCCACTCATTAAAGTATTAGAAGAAAAAATTAAAAAAACAGGTGCAATTTATTTAGGTTCTTTCTCGGTTGATTCATTAATAAAACCTGTTGATTGGGAAACTGATTTTATAAAAAAAGCAAAAGGAAAATCAATAGAAGATTTAACAGATCATTTAATGCAAATAGATCTTGGTATAATGCTTCCAGGATCTAATCCAACTCATATTGAATATAAGTGTATGCAAAACGTACTAAAAAAAGAAAAAGGAAGAACTATTCATTTTCATTGGTCTGGAGCATATAATTTAAATGGAGAAGCTATTGTAATAAACGATTCAAAAGATGAATATTATCAAAAAGTTTTTCTTGAAACAGATTACTCAAAACTTGGGAAAATTCAACGACATTTTGAAAATGCTTTGAGAAATAATTGGGTAACTGTTACTACTCCTGAAGGAACTAATATTAAATTCAAAATTGGTGATAGACCTGTTACAAAACAGGATGGTAATGCATCATCCAAAAGAGAACAACAAATGAATTTGATTGATAGAGAGATAGAGCTACCCTCAGGAGCAATTAGAGTAGCGCCAATTGAAAATAGTATTGAGGGTAAAATAGCTTTTCCAGATTCTTTTTGGGGTAATGAGAAAGTTGAAGATTTATCATTAATTTTTAGTAGTGGAAAGGTTACAGAAATTAAATCAAATTTGGGGGGACAAGCAGTGAAGAAAGAATTAGATGCAGCAGGTGAGGCTGGCTATTCGTTTAGAGAATTTGCTTTAGGATTTAATCCATTACTCGCTATACCAGAAGAAAAACCCTGGATTCCTTATTACGGCTATGGAGCTGGAGTTGTAAGGCTTTCTTTAGGAGACAATTCTGAACTTGGTGGAAATGTAAAAGGTGGATATGTAAGATGGAACTTCTTCACTAATGCAACAGTAAAGGTTGGAGATGATATATGGGTTAAAGGAGGGAAATTTTTAAAAAGTGATGATTTTTAATTAAAATATATGAAAAATTTATTTTTTTGCTTGATTACCATATTATTTCTTACATCACTAAAATCCCAAAAACTTTTATGCCCATGTGAAACTATTGCAAGTGAGAAAAGTGAAAATTTAGGTTTAAAAAAATGGCCAAAATTTAAAGCGCCTCAAACATTAAAAATTAATAGTCTTATTGATTATCAATACAAAACTAAGGATAGTGAAGCAAATTTATATTGGTTCAAATATAGAAAGCCATGGTGGACTAATATTAAAAATGACCCCTGGAGTGAATATCCATTTTTTGGTAAGAAGTTTATTGAGCCTGAATTAAATTTTAATGTTAATGTTGATGATAAATTAAGATGGAAATGTGGGTATTCTTATTTAGTGGATATTCCAGTAAAATTCAAAAAAAATAAGAAATACCCTTTAGTAATCTTTTTACACGGGGGGATTGATTCTGACCAAAAGAAATTTTTATTACGTGAGGGGCAACGAAAATCTTTTTACATGTCTGAAGAAGATCCCTACATCATAGCAGCACCTATAAAAATTGGAATAGATTGGGATCCTAAAAAAGTTATTGACATAATTGATGACATTAAGAAAAATATAAGAATTGATGAAAACAGGATCTACTTAACTGGGCTTAGTATGGGTGGACGAGGTTCATTCATAGTTGCATCTCAATATCCAGAAATCTTCGCATCAATTATCGCATTATCTCCCCATCATACTCCATATAGTTATGTTTCATTGATTAATAAGGTTAAAAATTTACCTATTCTTATCAGTCATGGAAATATAGATACCACCTCATCATACGATATTGCTGAAGAAATGTATGAAGGCCTTAAAAGACTTGGATCCTCAGTGGTATTTAAACCAAGACATGGTGTAGGACATTGGGGATGGGAGTCATTTTACAGTAACAAGGAAAATATTGATTGGCTCTTATCTTGGAAAAAAAAGCCCTGATAATTACAACTTAATTTAATGACTGTCCTCCTTTTTCTCCGGTTCGAATTCTGTAAGCTTCTTCTACAGGTAAAACAAAAATTTTACCATCACCAACATTATCTGTTGCAGCTGATTTGAGAATTGCATCTATAGTTTTTTGAACAAAATTATCATTGACTACTATAGAGAGAAATCTTCTTTGAATTTCAGAAGTGCTGTAAGATATTCCTCTATAAACGTGTCCCTCTTTTTCATTCCCTACACCAGTAACATCCCAATAGCTAAAAAAATTCACTTCCACATTATGTAAAGCCTCTTTTACCTCAGCGAATTTCGATTTACGTATAATTGCTTCAATTTTTTTCATATCTAATTTATGTTATTCGTTGTTATAGGATTGAACTCCAACTGAGGAAGCATCAATTCCAGCCTCTTCATCTTCATTTGAAATTCTTATTCCTATCGATATTTTTAAAAGTTTCATTATTATAAAGGTAAGAGTAAATGCAAATAGAGCTATTGCACTTAGCCCTAAAACTACAAAAATGATTTTAATCAAATTAATTAAGTTTTTGGTTAAGTATCTAATTTATTCTGTCTTAATTAAATCTTGAAATTATAATTAAAAAAAGCCCTAGAATAAAAAATAAAAACATTAATAAAAGTAGAATATTTATTTTTTTTGATGCATTTTCAAATTCTTTCCAAATAAAAACTCCCCAAGCTGCAGCAATCATTGTAGCACCTTGACCTAATCCATATGAAATTGGATATCCTGCTTTTTCGCTTGAGAGTAAACTAAGAGACATTCCAATACACCAAATTATACCACCAAATATGCCTATAAAATGTGTTTTTAAATCTGAATTATTAAAATAATCTTCAAATTTAACTTTGATTCCGTTTATGGGTTTATACATGAAGTATGTGTTCCATAAAAAATTTGAGATAAAAATTCCTATTGAAAATATCAAAATTGCACTATAAGGGGTAAAAAGTCCGTCTTCAGGATTAGTAAAATTCGAAGACATCGATGAAGCTACAAATCTATAAAACAACCCCATAAGAATTCCTCCGATAACTGAAATTATAATTCCCGTTGTTGATGACTTTTTATTTTTCCCAGCTTGAAATTTATAAGCGATTGCATCTAAAATTATTGCCAGTCCAATTAAAAAAACACCCAAAAACAACAATATTGGATTACCAACTGGAGTTGCAATATAATTTACCAAAACACCTAAAATTAGTGCTATACCAATACCAACTGGAAAAGCAACTGACATACCTGCTATACTGATTGCTGCTACAATTAAAAGATTAGCCAAATTAAATATAACACCACCAAAAAATGCTGAAACAAAAGATACTTTATTGGCTTGAAATAAGTCATCTATTAATGGTCTTCCTTCTTCACCAAAACTTCCAAACGTAAGACCGATAAATAAAGAAAATAAGAGCACACCAATTGAATAGTCCCAATAAAATAGTGTAAATGACCACGATTTAGGAGAGAGTTTTTGAGTGTTAGCCCAAGAGCCCCAACAAATCATTGTAAAAAAACATAAAACAACTGCTAAATAATAACTTTCAACTATAAACATAAATCCTTATATTTTTTTTCAATTTCATTAATCGAAGGTATTGAATCCTGAGCTCCCATTTTAGTAACAGAAATTGAAGCAGCAGAATTCGCAAACTCTACACAATCAAAAATTTTCATCCCAAAAGAAAGAGCTGCAGCCAAAGCACCATTAAAGGTATCTCCTGCAGCAGTTGAATCAATAGCCTTTACTTTTTTTGGAAGTACATGGCCCTCTTTCTCATCAGTCATATAAAAAACTCCTTTACTACCCATTGTTATGAATACATTTTTAATTCCTTTAGCTTTAAGCTTGCGAGCTGCCATCCTTGTTGAATCAATATCAAAAACTTTTATTCCAGTCAAAGACTCAGCTTCTATCATATTGGGTGTTATAGTATGAATGCATTTTAAATAATCATCATCAATTTTATTAAACGGAGCTGGATTTAAAATCAACTTTATATTTAACCTGAAGCATAAAGAAATTATAAATTTTACAACTTCTAATGGAATTTCAAGCTGAATTAAAACTATATCTTTTGGCTTTAGCTTTTTTTCAATAAAAATAATATCGTTTAAATTTAATTTTGAGTTTGCCCCAGAGGCTACTGAAATTAGATTTTCACCTTTTTTATCAACCATAATTAATGCAACTCCTGTATTCTCCCCTTTTTCAACACAAATATATTCTGTATTTATGCCATAACGTTCATATTCTTTTATTGATTTCTTCCCTAAAGAATCATCTCCAACTTTACAAATGAATGTTGCTTTACCACCCAATTTTGCTGCTGCAACTGCTTGATTAGCCCCCTTCCCACCTTGAAAAGAATAAAAATCGCCCCCAATTATAGTTTGTCCTGGTTTAGGAATTGAATTTGATTTGATAACCATATCAGTATTGGAGCTTCCAATAATATAAATATTGCTTTTCATTTTTTTGGTTTAATAATTCAATTAATCATTATATTATAGGTAGTAAAAAAATTATTTTTTATAATATAATTCAAAACTTTAATTAACTAAAGTTTTTAAAAAAATATAAATATGAAAAAACTGATTTTAATATCCTTTATGTTCGTTTTTAATTTTTGCTCTGATGAGAAAAAACAAAATGATACAATTATAAAAGATCTGAATTTAAAATATAAAAACTATACTCCTAGTGGAAATGAAATAGTTATATCAAGAGCTAATTATTTTAATAAACTTAAAGGATTTTGGCTTGCACAATGTATTGCAAATTGGACTGGACTTATCACTGAAATGGATAAAACTGGAAATGTTGGTAAATTAAAGACAGGGCCATTCTATACAAGAAATGACTGGGGCAAACCAGATCAACCTGCATTTTGGGAAAAAAAAGCTAAAAAAAGAAATATTGATTTTGTATTTGAAGGTGATGATGGAAATTGGGGTGCCGATGATGATACAGATATAGAATATATATATCAACATTTGTTATACACAAATAAAACTTCAAAATTAACAGGTGAGCAAATTCAAGAAGGTTGGTTAAAGCATATAAAAAATGAGGAAGAAAATTTTTTATGGGTATCTAATCAAAGAGCTTTAGATTTAATGATTAGTGGGATAATTCCCCCAAATACAAGTGATCCTAAAAATAATCCTGACTTTGATATGATTGATGCTCAATTAACTACTGAAATATTTGGCTTTTATTCTCCATCAAATCCCGATTTTGCTGTAAAAATGGCTGAGTTACCCATACAAACTACCGCGAGGTTCAATGCTGAATGGATATCAAAATTTTATGTTTCAATGTACTCCTTAGCGGCTAATCCAGACCCAAAACTTAGTGTCAAGGATAACTTAATTATTATTGCTGAAAAATCAAGGAAACAACTTCCGGAAGATTCTTATGCTTCTAAAATGTATGATTTT
>MDTB01195749.1_pt1 | contig 26872 bp, 28 predicted proteins | sample 811161 | NCBI WGS metagenome assembly MDTB01 (sample SAMN05326650, study PRJNA326480) | marine metagenome | isolation source: seawater | place: Mediterranean Sea | collected 2009 | reverse complement strand
TTATCACAATTAAACCTTTAATTGAATTTAGTTTAAAGATGAATTAATTATACATTAAATTCATATGCTTCAAAACAAAATTTATCAGAATTACTGTCTAGAGATAATAAAAATATTTACAACGATTTTACTTAGCTTATCTTTGATTGCCTGGACCGTTCGCGCAGTGAACTTTCTTGATCTCATAGTTGAAAGTGGTTACTCGGTAGCTACTTATTTTGAATACTCAATATTAAATGTATTTGGAATAATCACAAAATTTATTCCATTATCATTTTTGTTAGCTATTTCAATTTTTATAGTAAGACAAATACAAGAAAATGAATTTATAATTTTATGGACCTCTGGAGTAAGAAAAATTCAAATTGTAAATCTTTTTTTATTTGTTTCTATTATTGTAACGATCTTTCATCTTTTACTTTCAATAATATTAACTCCAGCAGCTCTAAATAAATCAAGATCATTGTTATCTAATCAAAATTTAACTTCTCTTCTGCCTGCTTTTAAAATTCAAAAATTTACTGATACTTTTAAGGGACTAACTTTTATTGTTGACAGTAAATTTGAAAATAAAATATCAAATATTTTTTTACACGATGATTCTAATAATTTAAATAATATTATTGCTAACCAAGAAATAAATAATTCTACAACTATAATAGCTAAAAGTGGAATAGTAAAAGAAAAGCAACTTGTACTATATAACGGCAGTATCATTTCTTCTAAAAATAATCTGGAGAATGATGTCTTGAAATTTGAAAAAATAAAAATTGATTTAACGAATATAACAAATACGACAATTAAAAAACCTAAAATTCAAGAGACTTCAACTATAAAACTTATTGGATGTGCAAAAAATAATTATTATAATGACAAAAATTGTAAAGGAAATTTTAAGAAAGAGATTTTTCCAACTTTAAATAGAAGAATTATTTTACCATTATTTTTACCGTTGGTAGCATTAATTAGTTCCCTGCTTTTAATTAAAACAAAAAATAAGTTATTATTTAATAAGATTAGTATATTCGGATACTCTTTTATTGTTTTGCTCTATGCAGAACTATTAGTAAGATATACCGGAAAAAATTTTTTAATAACTAATTTATTCATTTTTTCACCATTAGTATTATCAATTTTAATTTACACTTATATAAAATATAAATTTTCAAAAGAGACAAAAATTAATGCATAACGTTATTTTTAATTATTTATTGAAGAATTATTTAAAATCATTTGTAAAAGTTTTTTTATTTTTTTACTCATTTGGATTAATATTAAATCTGTTTGAAGAAATTGAATTTTTTAAAAATCTTGAAGTTTCTTTTTTAACACCACTATTATTATCAATCGTATTCATACCTGGTATGTTAATTAATTTACTTCCATTTATAATATTTGTTTCTAGTTTGAAATTTTTAGTTGATATAAGAAATAATAAAGATTTGCTTTCAATAAAAATTTTTGGGTATTCTAATTTAAAAATATTTACAATTTTATCTGTAACATCTTTTTTAATAGGTTGGATAGTTCTTTTTCTAATAAATCCTATAACTTCTACCATGTCAAAATATTATGAAAGAACAAAATCAATTTATTCCAAAGACATTGATCATTTAGTAACTTTTAATAACAATGGATTATGGATAAAAGAAAACCTCGATCAAGGTTATAGAATAATTACAGCTTCAAAATATAAAGAGGAAAATTTAAATAATATTTTAATATTTAATTTAGATGAAAATTTCACTTTGAAAGAAAAAATCTATTCTAAAAATGGAAATATTAAAGAAAATAGATGGGTATTAGAAGAAGTATCGATTTTTAAAAGCAATGAGGCTATAAAAAATATGAAAAGTACGACGATAGATTCTATATATACATATGAAAAAATTATAAGTTTATTCAAAAACTTTGAAACGTTGTCATTTATAGATCTTATTTTAAATTTTAAAAACTTAATAAATCAAGGTTATAATAAAATTTTTTTAGAGCAAAGTTTACACTCTATGTTATCAATGCCGTTTTTCTTATTTATTATGTCTTCCTTAGCGAGTATTCTAGCTCTTGGCACTTTAAAGAAATCAAATAATGTAAAGTTTATTTTTATAGGAATCCTTGCCTGTGTAATCATTTATTATTTAAAAGATTTGAGTATTGCATTAGGACAGACTAATAGAATATCACTAAAATTAGCAAATTGGATACCAATTATTTCTATTGGTATCTTTAGTTTAATTGGGGTTTTGCAAATTAATGAAAAATAATTTTTTAATAATTTTTATTTTATTATTTTTTTCTGAAGTTTTTGCTTTAGAGAATTTGGATATTAAATCAAAAAAAATTTCTATAGATAAAAAGAAAGAAATTACAATATTTCAAGATGAGGTGATTATTAAAGATGAAATGAACAATATAATTAAAAGTGATTATGTTTTATATGATAATAAATTTAAAAAATTAGATATTAAAGGAAATGTAATAGTTCTTACAGCGGAAGGATATTCCATAAAAAGTAAAAATATAATTTTAGATAATCAAAAAAATATTATATTTTCTAAAAACACATCAACGATTACTGATGTTCAAAAAAATGAAATATTTTTAGAAAATTTCGAATACCAAATAAAAGAAAAAAAAATTAAATCAATAGGAAATATAGAAGTAAGCGACGGGCAAGGAAATACATACAAATTTTCTCAAATTTATATTGATGAAAAAAGTAAAGAACTTTTTGGTACAGATGCTAAAGCTTATTTAAATGACAAGAGTTTTAAAACGAATGAAAATAATAAGCCGCGAATTTTTTCAAATGCGATTAGTATAAAAGAAGATCAGTCAAATTTTATTAAAAGTGTTTTTACAACATGTAACTATAGAAAGAATGATAAATGTCCTGCCTGGGAATTAAGAGCTAAAAATATTAAACATGATAATATAAAAAAAACAATCTATTACGATAATGTGGTAATTAAAGTTTATGATATTCCAATTTTATTTTTACCAAAATTAGCTCATCCAGATCCTACAGTGAAGAGAAGATCAGGATTTCTAATTCCATCTATTTCAGATACAAAAAATCTTGGTGCCAGTATTAATATTCCCTATTTTTGGGCAATAAATAAAGACAAAGACCTTACATTTAAAAATAGATTATTTGTTAGTGAGCATCCTTTAGTTCTTGGTGAATACCGTCAAGCTTTCTTAAACTCTGACCTTATTTTAGATTTTGGTTACACAGGCGGCTATAAAAAGGAAACTGCCTCGAAAAAATCAGGAGATAAGTCACATTTTTTTTCTAAATTTAAAAAAAAATATTTCTTAAGTGAAAACAAAGAAGCTAATCTAGAAGTTAATATTCAAAGCGTTTCTAATAAAAAATATCTAAAATTATATAGAATTGATTCAACATTGATTGACAATTATCAAACTAATTCACTTAAAAATTTTATTAATTATGACTATTTTGATAGTGAAAAAGACCAATTTTTCAATTTACATTCTAGCGTTTTCACAGACATTAGTGATGATTATAACGACAAGTATGAATATATTTTACCTGAACTAAACTTTAATAAAAACCTCTACAGTAATAACTTTGGTTATGGAAATTTTAACACTAATATGAAAATGAGTAATTATGATACTAATAAATCTGAAAAATTTTTTATTAATGATTTAGATTGGACTTTTGACAAAAAGTTTGGAAATATTCCTTATGATGGAAAGTTTATAACTAAATTAAAGAATGTGAATTATGAAGTCAAAAACGTTGATAAACTTAAACAAGAACTAACTCATGAATTTTTTGGTGCTATTGGATATTTGGCTAGCATAGATCTTGTAAAAGGAAGTCCAAAAAATTATGGACATCTCCTTACTCCAAAACTACTTTTTAAATATGCGCCAAATCATATGAAAAAAGATACGAATGATCTCAACTTACACAATAAGAATATTTTTAGTTTAGATAGATTGGGATCTACTTCTAGTCTGGAGGGAGGTACAAGTTTAACCTATGGAATTGATTATAAAAAATCTTTTAAAAACGATCAAGAATTAAACTTTTCTATCGGACAAATTATAAATGAAAAGAAAACTGATAAAAGAAAGCCAGATACATCTAGCTTAGATAAAAGATTTTCAGATGTAGTTGGAGATTTAAACTTTGAAAAAAACAATCTTAAGCTAAGTTATAAATATTCATTAGATCAAAATTTTAAAGAGATGAATTATAGTGAAGTTGAGACAAAGTATTCTTTGGGTAATATGAGTTTCAATATAGATTATTTGAAAGAAGAAAAAATCACAGATCCAAAAGAATACGTAAAATCTTCAATAGAAATTAAACAAGGTAAAAATGGCTTGTTCACGTTTGATAATAAAAGGAATATTGTAACTAATGCATCTGAGTATTACAATTTAAGTTACGAGTATATAAATGATTGTTTAAGAGCAGGGTTGGTTTATAGAAGAGAATTTTACAATGATTCCGAGCTAGAAGCTGAAAACTCTCTTTTATTTAAGATTACATTAAGCCCTTTTGGTGATTTAAATTCTCCAAAATTTTATCAATAATGAAGATGCTCAAATTAATTACTCTTAAAATATCTTTAATATTTTTTTTTAACTCTGTTTCAGCAGCTTCTACTAATTTTAATATAATCGCGAAAGTTGGTCATGAAATTATTACTTCTTATGAATTAGAAAATAAAATTAAAGTTACTTTATTTTTAGCAGGTGAAGAACTAAATCAATCAAATATTAATGAAATTAAAGAATTATCTTTAAAAGCTTTAATTAACAACAAATTAAAAAAAGATGAAATTAAAAAATATAATTACAAAAGAAACAACGATCAAAGAGTTTCAAATTATTTAGAAAATTTAGCAACAAGATTTAATTTAGGAGTTGCTGATCTTGAAAATTTATTTAAAGATAACGAATTGGAATTTAATCTTTTTTTGGATGAAATTAAGATAGAATTTTTATGGCAAAATCTTATCTATCAGATTTATGCAAAGAAAGTTAATATTGATGAAAAAGATGTGACAAAGGAATTAAATCAAATGATTTTAGAGCAAAAATCAATTGAGGAATTTAATCTATCTGAGATCGAAACTAATATTTTAAAAGATGATGAATTACAAAATCTCATGGAGTATATAAAAAGTTTTGATTTTAAAAAGGCAGCACAAAAATACAGTATTTCGTCATCATCTTTGGAGGGTGGAAATATTGGCTGGATAAATTCTAAAAGTTTATCTGATGAATTTCTTGCTGTATTAAAAAAAATTAATATTGGAGAATATACTAAACCTATAAGAAAAAATGACTCACTTTTTATTTTTTATTTAAATGACAAAAGAAAAATATCAAATTTTGATAAAAAAAATTTAGAAAAATTGAAAAAATCTATTATTGACAAAAAAACAAACGACTTATTGTCTATTTATTCTAATAATCATCTTTCTGTTAAAAAAAACAAAACCTTAATTGAGTACCAATGAAAAAAAAAATTATATTAGTTTTTGGCGACCCAAACAGCATCAATTCTGAAATAATTTTCAAATCTTGGAATAAATTGAGTGACCAGTTAAAAAAAAGAATTTATTTAGTAGCGAATTACGATTTAATATTAAGTCAATTTAAAAATTTAAATTACAAAATAAATTGTATATTAGTGAAAAATATTTATGAGAAGCAAAATAATAAAAATTTAAAAATAATCAATATAGATATTAGGTTTAAAAACCCATTTCTTGTTCCTAAAAAAGAATCCTCTCTGTTCATTAGGAAATCTCTAAATTTTGCACATAAATTAGCTTTAGGCAGTAATGTAGCGGGTTTAATTAATTGTGCAGTTAATAAAAATCTTCTTTCAAACAAAAATATAGGTGTCACAGAATTTTTATCAAAAAAATCAAGAATCAAAAAAGATACAGAAATTATGATGATATATAACAAAAAACTTTCAGTCGTTCCTATAACTACTCATATTAATTTAAAACAAGTTTCTTCAAAAATATCAAAATCACTAATTTTTAATAAGATATTAAACTTACGGTCTTGTTTCAAAAAAAATTTTGGCATTGATCCCAGAATTGCCGTTCTAGGTTTAAATCCACATAATGGAGAAATGAGAAAAAATACTGAGGAAGTCAAAAAAATTATTCCAGCTATTAAAAATCTGAAAAATTTAAAATTAAAAATCGAGGGTCCCTTAGTAGCAGATACAATTTTTATTAATGATTTTAAAAATTATGACATTATAGTTGGAATGTATCACGATCAAATTTTAGGTCCCTTTAAGGCTTTATTTAAATTTGACGCTATTAACATTACCTTAGGCTTAAAATATTTAAGAACATCGCCCGACCACGGAACAGCTTCTAATTTAATTGGAAAAAATAAAGCTAATCCAGAAAGTCTTATTAAATGTATTAATTTTATAAGTAAATTTTAAAATGATATTTACGAAAAAATCTTTAGGTCAAAACTTCTTGATAGATAAAAATGTAATAAAAAAAATTATTAATTTAACGGAAATTAAAAATAAAAATATAATTGAAATAGGTCCTGGTAAAGGAGCATTGACAGAAGAAATTCTAAAAAAAAAACCAAAATCTTTAAAAATAATTGAAAAAGATAATCAATTGTATGAGTTTTTAAAAAAAAAGTATTTTAAAAATAAAATAATCAAAATTTTTAATAAAGACATACTTACATTTAATTTAGAGGAAGCTGTCGAAAAAAATTCAATTATCTTCGGTAATCTGCCCTATAATATTTCATCTCAAATTTTAGTTAAAATTATTAAATTCAAAAAATCCCCCCCAAGATTTAGTAATATTATTTTTATGTTTCAAAAAGAGTTGGGAGAAAAAATTATAAGTAAATTTCCATCCTCAAACTATGGTAGACTATCAATTTTAACGAATTATAAACTTGAAATAATTGAGAAATTTTTAATATCACCTAACTGTTTTTTTCCTAAACCAAAAATTAATTCAATGATTATACATTTTAAGCCTAAATCTAACAATCAGCAAAAGATAAAGAAAATAGAAAACTTAGAAAAAATTACAAATATTTTATTCTCTAATAAAAGAAAAATGATAAATAAAAGTTTAAAAAAAATACTTACTGATCGCGAAATAAAAAAGATTGCTAACTTAAAAGATACTTTAAGACCATCTGAAATCAAACCTGATATTTATTATGAAATTACAGAGCTAATTGAGAAAGATTGATTTTTTTTATTGCTCATAATAATGTTTTCAATTTGTTTAAAACAAACTTCTAAATTTTGGTTAATAATTACATAATCATAATCAACCCAGTTTTTAATATCTTTATCAAAGGAATTAAATCTTTTTTCTATTTCTTCTAAAGTATTTTGATTTCTTTTAACAAGTCTTTTCTTTAATTCACTTTTACTACTGGGTATTAAAAAAATTTTAATTAATTTTAAATTTTTAAATCTAGATAATTGTTGTGTTCCCTGCCAATCAATATCAAATATAATATCGTTTTTTTTGATAGCTAGGTCTACATTTTTTTTTAAGGTGCCATAATAATTGTCAAAAATTTTAGCATATTCATAAAATTTTTTTTCTTTTACGAGCTCTTCAAATTTTTTGTTTGATATGAAATGATAGTCAACACCATCGACTTCATTTGATCTTGGAGTCCTGGTTGTATGTGAAACTGATATTTTAAATGATTGATATTTTTGTTGAATTTTTTTGGTTATTGTTGTTTTTCCTACACCTGAGGGGGAAGATAAAATAACCATGATATTTTCTTCATCATGAGCCATTGATTTATTTTAAGAAATTAATTGTTAGCTTTGCTTTCAATAAATTTTATAGCATCTCCTACAGTTAAAATTTTTTCAGCTTCACTATCAGAAATTTCAGAACCAAACTCCTCCTCAAAAGCCATAACTAATTCTACTGTATCTAAGCTATCCGCACCTAAATCATCTATAAAACTTGCTTCGTCTGTAACTTTTTCTTCTTCAATACCAAGATGATCAGCTACTATTTTTTTAATCTTACCTTTAATTTCGTCTGACATGAGATCCTTTCATATTATTGTTTTTTTCTTAATAGATTATTCAATAGAATTGTCAAGACATATACATACCGCCATTCACATGTATAGTTTCACCGTGAATATAACGAGAAATATCAGATGCTAGAAAAGCCACACAATTTGAAACATCCTCGGGCGTTCCTAGGTTGCCTGAGGGAATTTTATCAATTAAAATTTTTTTAAACTCTTCATTGATTTTATCCGTCATCTCAGTTTTTATAAACCCAGGGGAAATGCAATTTATGTTTATGTTTTTTTTTGCATATTCAAGAGCTAAACTTTTTGAGAAAGCGATAATAGCAGCTTTAGAAGCGGCATAATTTGCCTGCCCGACATTACCAGTATGTCCTACTATAGAAGTAATATTAACGATCTTGCCATATTTTTTTTTTAACATTTTTTTCACTACGTATTTACAAATTAAAAAACTTGAGGTTAAATTTATATCGAGGACTTTTTTCCAATTTTCTTGTGTTAATCTAATTGAAAGATTATCTAAAGTAATACCTGCGTTATTAATCAAAATATCTATTCCGTCTAATTTTTTATCAATGTTATTGATTAACTCTTCGATTCTGTCGTGATCTTCTAACTTAAACTTTTCTACATCGATACCGCTAAATTCCTTCTTTAAATTATTTAATTTTTCCTCATTGGTACCGCTGCCTATTATTTTTGCACCTAAATCATAAAATTTTTTTGTTAAATTTTTACCTATTCCACCTGTGGCACCTGTAATAAAAACTTTTTTGTCCTTAAAATTTATCATTCGAATTTTTAATATCAGCAATTGTGTTAATTGAAAAGCAGTTTGCTCCCTTAATTGTTCTTTTTGCCATGCCTGTCAAAACCTTTCCTGGTCCAATCTCTATAAAATTACTAATTCCGCTATTTTTCATAGTTAATAGACTCTCTCTCCATCTCACAGTTGAAAAAATTTGATCAATTAATAATTTTTTTATCATTTCTGATTCTTTAACTGATTTGGCTGTAACATTATTAATAATATTAACTTTTGGAGAATTGAAATTTATACTATTTATTTTTTCTTTCATTTTTTCAGCAGCGGGTTTCATTAACATACAATGAAAGGGTGCGCTTACTTTTAAAGGAATAGTCTTAATATTTTTTTCTTTTAGTTTATTCTGAAAGTCTGTGATGTTTTCTTTGTCTCCACTTACTATTACTTGTCCATCGGCATTGTCATTTGCTATCTCACATATGCCCTTTTTATTTTCTCTGTTTTCTATTAAATTTTGTATCTCATTTGTTTTTAAACCTAGAACTGCTATCATAGCTCCTTTTCCTGCTGGAACAGCTTCTTGCATTGCCTTTCCTCTTTCATGAAGAAGATAAACTGCATCATTAAAACTTAAAGATTCAGAACAAACTAAAGCACTATATTCACCAAGTGAATGACCAGCAAAATATTCAAATGATTTTAAGCTTAATCCGAATTCATCACTTAATACTTTAAATATTGAGTAGCTAACTGTTAAGATGGCTGGTTGAGTATTTTTTGTTAGTTGTAATTCATTTTCAGGACCTTCAAGAATAATTTTTGAAATTGGGTAGTTTAATTTTTCATCTGCTTCTTGAAATATTTTTTTCACTAAATTAAAATTATTATAGAATTCTAAACCCATCCCTACTGATTGTGAACCTTGTCCTGGAAATAATAAGACGTTCATTTATATTAATTTATCTAACAAATATTAGTATTGCTATAACTCTTCATTATAGTATAAACCACACTTTATAAACAAATATTAAAAATTAATTAACATTAAATTATGGCATTTTACGAAAACACTATTGTTATAAGACAGGACTTAGCTGAAAAAGAAGTTAAGGGTATTAAAGATAAATATAACGACATTATTAATAAATCATCTGGAAAAGTCATAAAAGTTGAAGAATGGGGATTGTTAGGATTGGCAAACAAAATTTATAATTTTAAGAAAGCTTTTTTCATTCACTTCAAATTTGAAGGAAATAAAAATACATTAGATAACTTCGAAAAAACAATTAAAGTTGACGGCTCGATTATCAGACATTTAACAGTAAAATATAAAAAATTAGATACACAAAATGAATTTTTTAATAAAAAAATAAAACAATAAAGATGAAAAGAAAAAATAAAAAATTTCAAAAAAAAGGTCAAAATTCTTTAAATAAGTTGAGCTTATTTCAAAAAAATGATGGAAGATTTTCCAAGAAATGTCCGCTGTCAGTAAAGAATGCTCCAATAGTTGACTATAAAAATGTAAGCTTACTAAGAAAATATGTATCTGAGAATGGAAAAATTCTATCATCTAAAATCACATCTGTTTCATTTAATAAGCAAAGAAAGCTTACGAAAGAAATTAAAAAAGCTAAAATTTTAGGTTTGCTATAAAATGGAAATTATACTTTTAGAAAATATTTTAAATCTTGGAAATATTGGAGATAAAGTAAAAGTAAAAGACGGCTATGGGAGAAATTTTTTATTAAAACAAGGTAAGGCATTAAGGTTCAATAAAGAGAACCAAGAACTAGTTGATAAACAAAAGGATAAACTTAATAAAAAGAATAACGAGATTAAAAATAAATTCAAAGAGACAGCGGATATAATTAATAATAAAACTTTTACTTTCTTTAAAGAATGTAAGGATAATGGCGATCTTTATGGTGCTGTTAAACCAAAAGAAATAACAAATTTAATTAAAGAAAGTTCTAAGGCAGAAATCAACCCTTCGCAAATAATACTTAAAGAAGAAATTAACAAGATCGGTATATTTAAGGCTGAAATTAATTTTCATTCAGAAGTAAAAGCAAATATCTCTTTAAAAATAGACAAAATTCAATCGAGATAACTTTTCCACAGAATAAAAAAAATGGTGCGTAACTTTTTGCTTTAAACAGCTTATCTTTAACATATTATTTATTTGTGAAAGATATTAAATCCGTACAAACTAAAATAGAAAATAAACAGCCCTCTAATTTAGAAGCTGAACAAGCTTTGATAGGATCTATTTTGGTTAATAACGATATTATTGATGAGGTTTCAACTATTGTTAATTCTGCAATTTTTTATGATCCTGCTCATGTAAAAATATACGAAGTAATTGAAAGCTTAAATAATAAAGGGATGATAGCAAATCCCATCACATTAAAAAATTTTTTTGAAAAAGATAACATGCTGAGTGAAGTCGGTGGTACTGAGTATCTTGTAAAACTTACTAGATTTTCTGGGTCTTCTAAACAAGCTATAGATTATGCAAAAATAATTCATGAAATGTATTTACGAAGAGAATTGGTTCAAATATCTGACAAATTATCTAATGATACACTTAACGCAAGCTCAGAAGAGCACAATGCAGAATTGATAATTGAAAACACAGAAAAATCTCTTTTTGATTTAGCTGAAAGAGGAAGTTTTTCTCAATCTTTTTTAAAATTTAATCAAGCTTTAGATCAAACAATTCAAATGGCTACTATGGCTATGCAAAGCGATCAAGGAATAGTTGGTGTCCCTACAGGTTTAACTGATCTAGATGAAAAATTAGGAGGATTACATAAATCTGACCTAATAATTTTGGCTGGGCGACCTTCTATGGGTAAAACTGCTTTAGCAACAAACATTGCTTATAATGCTGCCAAAAATGTTCTTAGTCGACAAGAAAAATCATCTATAGCTTTTTTTTCTTTAGAAATGTCATCAGAACAACTTTCTACAAGAATCTTGTCGGAACAAGCAAAGATAAAATCTGATGATATTAGAAGAGGAAAAGTTACAGAGGAAGAAATTAACAGATATATTGAAACTTCTAGAAATATTTATAATTTGCCACTATACATTGATGAAACACCAGCAATCACTATTGCCACACTAAGTAATAGAGCCCGAAGAATTAAAAGATTGTTTGGACTTAGCCTGATTGTAGTGGATTATATTCAGCTTATGAGATCTAGTTCAAATAAGAGTGATGGACGTGTGCAAGAAATCTCAGAAATAACACAAGGTCTTAAAGCATTAGCAAAAGAACTTTCGGTTCCTGTGTTGGCTTTATCTCAACTTTCAAGAGCAGTAGAACAAAGAGATGATAAACAACCTCAACTGGCTGACTTAAGAGAGTCTGGTTCAATCGAACAGGATGCCGATGTAGTAATGTTTGTTTACAGAGAGGCTTACTATCTTGAAAGAAAACAACCTAAATTAGGTTCTATTGAGCATGCCGAATGGCAATCTAAAATGAATGATGTGAACGGACTTGCAGATATTATTTTAGGAAAACAAAGACACGGTCCTACAGGAACAGTTAAGGTTGAGTTTGAAGGAATTTATACAAAATTCAAAGATTTAACCAGAAATTAGCCTCAGTTTTAGCTTTAGTTATAAAAAAATTAAGATATATCTGAAGAGTACTAATGTTGGCCAGTATTTATAAAAAAATAGTCATAGATTTTACAAAGATAACTCTTTTTGCAATATCAATATTAATCCTTTTTTCACTTTACCAAGCAAAAAATTTTAACTTAGATGCTTCTTCAGACGCTCTTTTATTGGAAGGAGATCCAGATCTTAAATATTTAAGAGAGGTGAATGAAACTTATGGTACAAAAGACTTTCTTGTACTAACCTACACTCCAGTTTCTAGTTTTGCCGAAAAAGAAACAATCCTTAATCTTCAGCTGCTTAAATCAAAAATTGAAAAATTATCTTGGGTGGACAATGTAATAACTATAATTGATGTGCCTCTCCTGAAAAGCACTGATGAAGGGTTAATGGAAAGATTAAAAAATTACAAAACATTAGCTTACCCAGAAATAGATAGAAAAAGAGGATTTGATGAGATTTTAAATAGTCCAATTTATAAAGATTACGTTATTAGTGAAGATGGTAAAACTTCAGGAATTGTTGTTTATATCAAAAAGGATGAAAGACTAGCTGAATATATAAAAATTAAAGATAAATATTATCTTCAAAATAACGAAACAGGACTTACGAAAGAAGAAAAAAATAATTATGATAAATTTATAAAAGAATACGAGGACTATAAAAATTTATATAATTTGAGAAATCATCAAAATATTTCCGAAATAAGAGATATAATAGGTAAATATGGTCAAAACGCTAAAATTCATCTAGGTGGTATCCCGATGATTGCGGACGATATGATGGGCTATATTAAGAGTGACATTGTTGTTTTTGGAATTGGAGTATTCATATTTATTGTATTAACACTTTGGTTTATTTTCAGAAATGTGAAATGGGTTGTAATGCCATTAGTAGGATGTGCCACTTCAGTAATTGTAATGATTGGACTTTTGGGTTTAATCGGTTGGAAAGTAACAGTGATATCTTCAAATTTTATTGCCTTGATGCTTATATTAAATATGGCAATGAACATACATGTTACTGTAAGATTTTTACAATTAAAAAAGGAACAACCTCATTTATCAAAACAAGAAGCTATTTTTGATGCAAGTAAAAAAATGATACTTCCTATTCTTTATACAATTTTAACTACAATATGTGCTTTTCTTTCTTTGGTTTTTAGCGGAATTAAACCAATTATTGATTTTGGTTGGATGATGACTCTTGGTTTAATCATTTCGTTTCTTGTTACGTTTTTATTATTACCCTCACTAATAAACTTATTAGCATCAGAAAACGAAATAGGTTTGAAAGATACTGAAAAATCCCTAATAACCTCTGCACTAGGGTCTTTTGCAAAAAATAGTAAAATTATAATTTTAAGTTCAACCCTATTTATTGTTTTGTTAAGTATATTTGGAATATTAAAGCTAGAAGTTGAAAACAGTTTTATAAATTATTTTGATAAGGAGACTGAAATATATAAAGGAATGAAGAAGATTGATGATGATTTGGGGGGCACTACTCCATTAAATGTGATTCTAAAGTTTCCTACAAAAACTAATAATAAAAATGTGGAACAAGATGAATTTGATTGGGAGGAAGAAAATGACACAAATGAAGATAAAGCTAAATATTGGTTCACAAGAGATAAAATGGATAAAATCATTAAAGTGCATGATTATTTGGACTCACTTCCAGAAATAGGCAAAGTTCTCTCATTTGGGTCAATTTTAAGAGTAGCAGAAGATTTGAATAATAAAAAATTACAAAGTTTAGAAATAGCAGTCTTATACAGTAAAATTCCAGCCTCAATAAAAGAGGAAATAATTACACCTTATATTTCAGTAGAAAAAGATGAAGCAAGAATAAGCGTAAGAATTAAAGACTCTTTGAAAAATTTAAGAAGAAATGACCTTATAAATAAGATTAATACAGAATTAAATACTGAATTAAATTTAGAAAAAAATGAATATCAACTAGCTGGTGTTCTAATCTTATTTAATAATTTATTACAAAGTTTGTTTAAATCTCAAATACTCACACTTGGAATAGTAATACTTGGAATTTTCTGCATGTTTTTTATTTTATTTAGAAACATAGTCATTTCTTTTATAGGTATTGTTCCAAATTTTATTGCTGCATTTTTTATTCTTGGCATAATCGGTTTACTTGGAATACCACTTGATATGATGACTATAACAATTGCTGCTATAACTATTGGTATTGCAGTCGATAATAGTATTCATTACATTTACAGGTTTAAAGAAGAGTTCAAAAAAATAAATAATTATAATAAAACTCTCGATAGGTGTCATAATACTGTTGGGGTAGCTATTTTGAATACTTCTATAACAATTGTATTTGGTTTTTCAATTTTAGTTCTATCTAATTTTATTCCGACTATTTACTTTGGGGTTTTTACTGGTTTAGCAATGTTATTGGCATTGATATCTGTTTTAACTCTTTTGCCAATTTTAATTCTTAAATTCAAACCTTTTGGTGAAGAAATTGATGAGAACATATGATGGCAAATATTTTTGAAGATTTTTTTAATGTTGTAAATTTATTTGATTTAATTTTTATAGCTATTTTGATTTACAATATACTCCAGTGTTTTATAAAAGGTTTTTCATTAAGCTTAGTATCTTTCATGAAGTGGGTCTTATCCGCAATAATTACAATCCTTTTAGTTCCAAAGTTTCAACCCATAGTAAGTGATTATATTCAGTCAGATTTTATCAACAACGTCGGTTTGGGAATAGCAATTTTCATTATAACCCTATTTATAATACTGCTAATTGGAAAAACTTTAAGCAAAGCAGTAACTTGGACCGGTGTTGGGTCACTGGATAAAGGATTCGGTTTTTTGTTTGGCATTTTTAAAGGATATGTTGTGGCTATTTGTTTATTTTCTATTTTAAATTGGTTTTATCCTTATCAAAATTGGGGTATATCAGCAGAAGATGCAATTTCGTTCAATTTAATAAATAAAGGCAGTAATTTATTAATAGAGGAATTTCCCTCTAGCGAAGATTTCATTGATACAAAAGAAAAAATTGAAAAAATTTAATTCTGACAAACTAAGAGAAGAATGTGGAGTTTTTGGTGTGTCAAACCATGAAGACGCGTCTGCATTAGTAGCGCTTGGCCTTCATGCCTTGCAGCACAGAGGTCAAGAAGGATGCGGTATAGTATCGTTTGATGGTAAAAATTTTCATTCTGAAAAAAGACAAGGGCTGGTTGGAGATCATTTTACAAACTCTGAAACATTAAAAAAGCTCCCGGGAAGTTTTGCGATAGGACATAATCGATATTCTACAACTGGAGAAACATCTATTAGAAATATTCAGCCTTTTTTTGCCGATCTTCATATTGGTGGATTAAGTGTTGCTCATAATGGAAATTTGACAAATGCACTTTTATTAAGGGAGTCTTTGGTAAAAGATGGGGCAATTTTTAGAACTACGAGTGACACTGAGACGATTGTTCAACTTATTGCAAAATCAAATAGAGATAAATTTACTGATAAATTAGTTGATGCACTTTTTCAAATACAAGGTGGTTATGCTCTAGTAATGCTTACAAATAAAAAACTTGTTGGTGTAAGAGATCCCTTCGGTATCAGGCCACTAGTAATTGGAAAGTTAAAAAACACATATATTTTTGCCTCTGAAACTTGTGCACTTGATATTGTTGGCGCAACATTTGTAAGAGAGGTAGATAATGGCGAAATAGTTATTGTTGAGAATGGAGAGATAAAATCTATAAAACCTTTTCCAAAACAGAAACAAAGGCCTTGCGTATTTGAATACATATATTTTGCAAGACCAGACAGTTTAATTAATAACAGATGTGCTTATGAGTATAGAAAAAATCTAGGAAGAGAACTTGCCTTGGAGGCTGATATAGAAGCAGACTTGGTAGTTCCAGTTCCTGACTCAGGTGTGCCAGCTGCCTTGGGATACTCTGAACAATCTAAAAAGAAATTTGAATTAGGATTAATTAGGAATCATTATGTTGGCAGAACTTTTATAGAACCTACTCAAAGCATAAGAAGCTTAGGCGTTAAATTAAAGCTCAGTTCAACAAAAACAATAGTAAAAAATAAGTCTATAATTCTAATTGATGACTCTTTAGTGAGGGGAACAACCTGTCATAAAATTGTAAAAATGCTCTATGAAAGTGGGGCAAAAGAAGTTCATGTAAGAATAGCTTGCCCTGAGATAAAGTTCCCAGATTTTTATGGAGTAGATATGCCTACAAAAGAAGAGTTATTAGCTTATAATAAAAATAATCAAGAAATGTGTGATCATATTAAAGCTAAAACTGTTAAATTCTTAAGTCTTAAAGGGCTTTATAAAGCTCTTATAGGAGCAGAACGAAATTCAAATTACCCACAATTTAGCGATCATTATTTCACAGGAGATTATCCAATTAAACCATACGATAATTTAAATGGATTTAAAGTTAAGCAATTATCTTTGTTAAGTGGAAAATCAAATAACTAATCAACAATTTTAAGTTTATTTTTATTATCTAAATACATTATTGAACCGTCAATAAAAATTGGATTAGTTTTTATTTTTGATGGTAATTTGTTAATTTTTTCTATTCGTCCATTGACATTAAAAAGAGCAACATATTTATTGTTTAAAAATAAAAAAATTTTATTGTTCACCAGAAAAAAATTATTAATTTCCAATTTTTTATTTATATTTAAAAATTTAGATAATTGATTTTTTATATCATACGAATATAAAATTCCACCATCATCTAATTTAGCTGCAATCAAGAAATTATTTTTTGTAACAAAAAAAATAAGTTCATTGTTAATTATTGGTTTTAAATTAGATAAATAATTACTTTTACTTAAAATATTTCCAGTTTGCGAGTCAAGTAAATATGAAAGCTTGTCTGAGGAAACTATAATCCTATTTTTATCGTTAATTATTTGATTTCCTTTAAATAAATTATTTGATGTTAATTCTAAAGATTGATTTAAATTAATAAACCAATTTATTGTCTTTAATTTAAGATTGATTGAATATAAAGAGCCAAATGAATTAAGAAAAAATAAATTATCATCTTTAATCGAAAAATTATTAACAAATTGATTAGTTACTTTAGTTTCCTCTGTCGGTATTGATTTAATTATTTCTCCGTTATTCTTATTTAAAAAAAATATATTATTTTTATGACTTGCTGAAATAACTATATTTTTGTAAATTTTTAAATTTGATTTGAATGGTATTTGTAAATTTTTTGCCCAAAGCAATGAATTTGATTGATAGTCGAAGGCATAGATATACCCCAGGTTGTCTGAGACATATATAATATTTTTATCAATTACAAAATTAAGATTTTTTTTGAATCCTTTATATTTATTTTTATAAAAATTAAATTTTCGAATTATTTCTTTTTTTATTATTGAATATACGATTACATTACCTTTTACATCATTTAAAATGATGTTATCGTCATGATATAATAGAATTTTACTAGACTTATATTTAGAAAGTTTTTTGCCATTTAATATTAATTGATAGTTGCCGTTATATTTAAAGTTATTAGTATTGTTAGAGTCGCTATAAAATGGATCTGTCCATTGACTATTTTTTATGACCTGAGATAGGTTTAAAACCATTTTTTTATCTAAGGTAATTGTTTTATCAAAAATTTTTTTTGAATTTGAAATTGTCTTAAAATCTTTAAAAGGACTTTCTACATCGGTTTTGATTGTATTTTCATTTTTCCAAATACCGGTCTTATCATCAAAAGAACAATTAGAAAGAATAAATAAAATTATTAAAGCTGTAAATAATTTCATTAATTTATTTTATCAAAATTTCTTGAATTATATTTTTAAGTGAAGAATCTTGCTCAATTAAATTTTTCATTAAATCTTCCCCTGTTTTAGCATCGGAATTTTTAATTAAGTATAAGGCTTTTTTAAAAATTATAAGTTCTCTCTCATCTTTTGAGGAAATAGACTTTTCTAAAATGTTGAAATATTTCAATATCTTATTTTTATCAATAACTAATTTTTTTTCTACAATTTTATTTAAAGCTAAAATTGAATAAAAATTATTTTTGCTTAATATTATCTCTTCGTATATTTTTTTTGCTTGATTTTTATTATCGGATGCGAGGTATATTCCAGCTTCAATATACTGTTGTCCAATCTTAATACTTTTTTTTTTATTTAAATTGTTAATTAAAGCAAATGAAGTAACGGCTATTAACAAAACTATAATAAATATATATATTTTGCCTTTATGGTATGAATATAAATTTTCTAATTTATCTTTAAGCTCTATTTTATTTTCTTGATTTTCTTGCATTTAAAAAGTTTTTGAAAGTTGGAAATTTTTTTAATTTTACCTCTCTAGTATATTTTTTTACAGCTTTTTCAATTATTCTATCAAGTTTTAGATACTTTTTTACAAATTTTGGATAAAAACCGCTTATACCGAGCATATCATCTGTAACCAAGATCTGACCATCGCAATATGAAGATGATCCGATGCCAATGGTTGGAATCTTTAATTTACTTGTAATTAATTTGGCAGACTCTGGAGATAGACACTCCAGTACGATAGAGAACGCTCCTGCTTTTTCAATTAATTTTGCTTCTTGCAAAAGTTTTAAAGACTCTTTTTTTGTTTGTCCTTCAATTTTAAATTTTTTTTTGAATTGTGGTGTGTAACCGATATGACCCATTACATTAATTTTTTTTTTTACTAAATCTTTAATAATTTTAAAATTTTTTTTATTGCTTTCTAATTTAATTGCGTCACACTTTGTTTGATTTATTACAAACTTCACATTTTTATTTGCCGTCTTAATATCATTGTAACTACCTTTAGGCATATCAACCACAAGCAAAGATTTTTTTACTCCTAATTTTACACTTTGTGTGTGTTGGATAATAGTTTCTAGATTAATTTTATGAGTATTATTATGTCCGTAGAGTACATTAGCCATTGAGTCGCCGACCAAAATAATGTCTGTGTGATTATCTAAAATCTTAGCTATGTTCTTAGAGTAAGCCGTTAAACTAACAATCTTAGACTTATTTTTTTTCAATAAAATTTTTTTAATTTTCTTATTCATTATTCAAGCTCAATCGTGCTTGGTGGTTTTGAAGTGATATCATAAACTACTCTGTTAACACCTTTAACATTGTTTATAATTTTATTAGAAATATTGTCTATAAAATCTTTTGGAAAGCTAAAATAATCAGCTGTCATACCGTCTTCGGAAGTAACAGCTCTTAGCAGGCAAACATTTTCATATGTTCTTGAGTCTCCCATTACTCCAACTGTTTTTATTGGAAGTAATGCAGCATAAGCTTGCCATATTTTATGATAAAGTCCATTTTTAGTTAATTCATTAATATATATATAATCTGCTTCTTGTAGTATTTTAATTCTCTCCTTAGTAATATTTCCAATTATCCTAATACCTAATCCAGGACCTGGAAATGGATGTTTATAGTTGATGTTATCAATTAAACCCAAAGACTTTCCTAAAATTCTAACTTCATCTTTGAAAAATTCTTTCAATGGCTCGATTAATCTTAAGTTCATCCTTTTTGGTAAACCGCCAACATTATGATGGGATTTTATTTTGGAAGATTTGCTTCCAGTTGAAGATCTGCTTTCGATTATATCCGGATAAAGAGTTCCTTGAGCTAAATATTTAATATTTTTATATTTTTTTGACTCCTTTTCAAAGACCTTAATAAATAATTTTCCTATAATCTTTCTTTTTTTTTCAGGATCAGAAATATTTTGTAATTTATTTAAAAATAGTTTTGAGGCATTTATTATTTTAATATTCAATTTATATTTATTTTTAAAAATTTTATAAGTATAATTAAATTCATTTTTTCTCATTAATCCTGTGTCTACCATTATACAAATTAAGTTTTTCTTGATTGCATTATTTATTAATAATGCTACTACACTGCTATCCACTCCGCCAGAAAGAGCACATATTACCATATCTTTTTTTACAGTTTTTTTAATTTCATTAATTAATCTACTTTTTTGTGATTTAATACTCCAACTTTTTTTAATTTTACAAATTGTAAATAAGAAATTTTTAAAAATTTGAATTCCTTTATCTGTGTGTGTAACCTCCGGATGAAATTGTACACCATAAATTTTATCAAACGAATTTTCTATAATTGTAAATTTTGAATCTTTTGTAGAGGCAATCACTTTAAATTTTTTAGGCAGTTTAACAACTGCATCCTCGTGACTCATCCAAACTGATTTTCGAAAATTTAAGTAGTTATTTGTTAAAAGAGAAGATCTTTTTTCAAATAATATTGCTCTACCAAATTCTCTTTTTTTATTTGAGGATTTAATTTTTCCTCCAAATAATTTTGCTATTAATTGCAATCCATAACAAATCCCTAGTACAGGAATTTTTTTTTTTAAATATTTCCTTAGGAACACTTTGGAATTTTGAGCTTGTTACAGTTGAAGGTCCTCCTGAAAGTATTAATCCTTTTATATTGTGATACTTTTTTAATTTAATAAGACTCTTTGGTGTGATAATCTCCGAATAAACACCCAATTCTCTTACTCTTCTAGCTATCAATTTTGTTACCTGAGAACCAAAATCAATGATTAAAACTTTATCTTTGTCAGTTTGAAATTGCATTTATTTTTTAGATAAATTCTCAATTTCAATTTTTAATTCATTGCTTTGTCTACAAAAATTACTGCAAATAGATTTTAATTTTGTATTTAACTCCTTGCTTTTTTGATAGTCAGAGGAAGAAAGTTTAAGTTTTGCAAGATTATAAATTGCTTCCTCATTTTTTGGATTCAATAACATAACTGTTTTTAAGTTTTGTTCCTCTAAATCTTTTTTTTCTTGTCTATTAAATATTTTTGACAAATATAGATAAGATAATTCACTTTTAGGATTATATATTAAATCTTGTTCGAATTTAAATTTTGCATCTTCAAATTTATTATTATTATATAGAATGATGCCTTCTTGAAAGTATTTTGACTTAGCAAGTAAATAATTTGGTACAAAGAAAAGAACCAATACTGTTATCAAAAATTTTTTCATCATAATTTATAATTAAATGTTTTTTGCGTCATCTCAACACTGTGAACCATACTTTCGTAAAAACCTGCTTTTGTAATTTTAACAAATTTTGCTTTTTTATTTATTTCTTTCAAATTTTTTGCTCCAATATACCCCATAGATGATCTCAATCCACCCTGTAGTTGATATATTATCTTAGATACTTTACCTTTGTATTCTACACGACCTTCTACACCTTCTGGAACAAATTTTGTTTTATCTTTATAATTTTTTTGAAAATACCTATTAGCTGATCCAGCTGACATCGCACCAATAGATCCCATGCCTCGGTATTGTTTATAAATTTTTCCGTTTTTTTTAAATTTCTTTCCAGGACTTTCCTCTGTACCAGCAAAAATTGACCCCATCATAATTGCATCTGCACCAGCTGCTAAAGCTTTTGCAATATCTCCTGAAAACTTTATTCCGCCATCTGAAATAATTTTTATTTTTTTCTTACTTAAAGCTTTTTTTACATCCATAATTGCAGAAATTTGAGGGACACCGATACCTGCCACCATCCTAGTAGTACAAATCGACCCTGGTCCAATTCCTACTTTTATTATATCTGCGCCTGCATTGTATAAATTTTTTGCAGCTTCACCTGTCGCGATATTTCCAACACAAACAGGTATATTTTTTATTATTCTTTTTATTTGTGACAAAGTTTTTAAAACTTTTTCACTATGTCCGTGAGCTGTATCTATAACTATTAAATCAACTCCATTAGAAGTCAAAGACCTTGCTCTTTCTAAGTCCTCTTTGTTAGTGCCGATCGCTGCTCCAACATACAGTTTTTTATCTTTTACTTTTTTAATTTCGTTGGACTGTTTTTTTATATCCAAATTTCGGTGAATGACTCCAAGGCCTCCCTCTTTGGCGATTGCTATTGCCATTTTCGACTCCGTAACAGTATCCATAGCTGAAGTTAAAAAAGGGACCTTAAGAGATATTTTTTCAGTTAGTTGTAAAAGAATGTTGGTGTTTGAGGGTAGAACATTTGAGTATTTTGGTAATAGCAAAACATCGTCAAAAGTTAATGCTTCTTTTATTGTTTCCATATAAACTTATATACAATTATTTTAAATTATAAAGACTTTAAAATTTCACAATGTAAATAAGTTTCTTTTGATTCTCTTCTACTAGACTCAGGCTTGAAAAAATTTACTTTTTTAAATATAGTTTTTGCTAGATTTTTTACTTCTATAAAATCCTCACCCATAAATAGTTTAGAAACTAATACACCTTTAGGTTTAAGCATTTTTTTTGAGAAATGTATCACATCCGTGCATAATTGGTTTGTTCTAATAGAGTCTAAAGATTTACTACCAGTGGTGTCTGCAGCCATATCAGATACAATTACATCCAAGAAGTTATCAAAATACTCTGTAACTGTAATTTTAGTTTGTTCATCAAGTATATTTCCTTTAAAAAATTTTACATTATTTATAGGCTCCATATTATTAATATCTATAGCCATAATTTTTCCTTCTTTGATAATTTGTCTTGCTACCTGGGACCAGCCTCCAGGTGATGAGCCTACATCTAACAAGTTAGTATTTTTTTTTATAAAATTATACTTTTTGTTAAGCTCGATTAATTTGAACGAAGCTCGAGAACGATAACCTAATGTTTTAGATTTTTTAAAAAACTGGTCTCTGTGTTGTTTGATTTTCCAAGAATTACTTTTTTTAATTCTTTTTGATTTTTTCATTATAAAACATCTTCATGATTTTCCTCAGTTGTTTTATCAGTATTTTTTTTACTTTGATTGTTATAAATCATTAAACTTACTGGAATTGAAGCTAGATAGCCTACACCAAAAATTAAAAGAGTTTCAAGTGTATAGAATAACAATGCAATAAAAACAATTCCTATTCCTAATAATAAAAAAACAGTTGTTTTAGGTGATATAGATATTTTTTTTAGTGATAAAGTTGGAACTTTGCTTACTAATAAAATAGCAATAATTACTGTAAGATAAGGTGTAATTTTTTTAATTTCTAGTCCTAAATTTAAATCTGTAAGCTCATATATCAACGGCATTAAAATCAATAAACCTCCTGCAGGTGATGGTATTCCCTCAAAGAAATTATATTTCCATACTTCTGTTTCATCTATCTTGGTCAAATTGAATCTAGCCAATCTTAAAACACAACAAACAGAATAAATAAGAGTTATAGCCCAACCTAACTTACCGTAATTTTGTAATTCCCAAAAATATAAAATAAAAACTGGAGCTATACCAAAGCTTACAAAGTCTGTTAAAGAGTCTAATTCCTTGCCAAACTCAGTTGTTCCCTTAATCAATCTCGCTATTCTTCCATCGAGTGTGTCTAATATTGCTGCAAGTAAAATTAAAGTGACAGCTAAACTAAAATTACCGTCTATAGAAAATTTTATTGAACTAATCCCTAAACAAACTCCGGCTAAAGTTAAAATATTCGGTAATAAATATCTTGTTTTTTTAGCTGAAACTAATTTAAATTTTTTATTTTCTTCCATTATTCAGAAGCTAACAAGCTTTCTCCTGCTACTACATTTTGACCAAGCTTAGCTAAAACTTTTTTATTTTTAAAGTATATGTCTACTCTGCTGCCGAACCTTATCATTCCAATTCTTTCACCTTGTTTTAATTCTTGTCCTTGTTCAACTTCGCATACTATTCGTCTAGCTATCAAGCCTGCTATCTGAACAATTATAATTTCTTCGCCATTAATTAATTTAATTTTAAAGTAATTTCTCTCATTCTCTTCACTTGCCTTATCTAAAGAGGCATTTAAAAATTTTCCAGGTTTATAAAAAATTTCTTCTACTTTGCCAGTTGATGGAATTCTATTTACGTGACAGTTAAATACATTCATAAATATGCTTACTTTAGTGTAGGAGGTGTTTTCTAATCTTAATTCTTCAGGCCCTGATTTTTCAGATATATCAGTTATCAAGCCATCAGCAGGGCTCACGAGATATTTATCATCATTAATCGAATATCTATCTGGGTCCCTAAAAAAATAGTAAACCCAAACTGTTATCAAAATGAAAATAACTCCTAAGAATTCGGAGAAAAATAAAATAATAAAAGTAACTAAAATTGAGATAGCTAAAAATTTATATCCCTCTTTATGAATCTTTGGAAATATTGTATTAAACATAATAATTAGTTTGATAATTTTTTCTTAATATGTATAAAAATCACAGTTAATCAATCTATTTTATGGCAAAAATTAAAGTTAAAAATCCAGTAGTTGAGTTAGACGGAGACGAAATGACTAGAATTATCTGGTCTTTTATCAAAGACAAGTTGATTAAGCCCTATTTAGAAATAGACCTTAAATACTATGATCTCGGAATGGAAAGCAGGGACAAAACTGATGATCAAATCACCATTGATGCAGCTAATGCTATTAAGCAATATGGTGTTGGAGTTAAATGTGCGACTATAACTCCTGATGAAGCAAGAGTTGAAGAATTTAAGCTTAAAAAAATGTGGAGATCCCCCAATGGAACTATTCGTAACATTTTGGGTGGCACAGTATTTAGAGAACCAATCATTTGTAAAAATGTTCCAAAATTAGTTCCAGGATGGACGAAGCCAATCGTGATAGGCAGGCATGCTTTTGGTGATCAGTACCGAGCTACTGATTTTTTAATTCCTGGGGAAGGAAAAATGGAAGTCAAATGGACATCAAAAGATGGAAAGGATAAAAAAGAATTTCAAGTATTTGATTTTACAGGACCAGGAACAGCCCTAGCAATGTATAATTTAGATGATTCTATAAAAAATTTTGCAAGAGCGTGTATGAATTATGGGCTTGGTAGAAAATGGCCAGTTTATTTATCAACTAAAAATACAATTTTAAAAGCTTACGATGGTCGTTTTAAAGATCTGTTTCAAGAAATTTTTGATAAAGAGTTTAAAAGTAAGTTTGACTCAGCTAAAATTACTTATGAGCATAGGTTAATTGATGACATGGTTGCTTGTGCTATGAAATGGAATGGTGGTTATGTGTGGGCATGTAAAAACTATGATGGAGACGTACAGTCAGACACTGTAGCTCAAGGATTTGGTTCTTTAGGACTGATGACTAGTGTTCTTATGACGCCAGATGGAAAAACAGTTGAGTCTGAAGCTGCGCACGGGACAGTGACGAGACACTATAGAATGCATCAACAAGGAAAAGAAACTTCTACAAATCCGATAGCATCAATTTTTGCTTGGACAAGAGGTTTAGCTCACAGAGGAAAATTAGATGATAATGTTGAATTGACTCAATTTGCATCTTCAATTGAAAAAGTTTGTGTAGAAACAGTCGAAAGTGGCTCTATGACTAAGGACCTTGCAATTTTAATCGATAAGTCTTCTAAATACTTAACTACTAATCAATTTTTAGAGGCAATTGACGGTAATCTCAAAAAAAAACTTAATTAATTTTTTTTAATACAGCTTTATAGGCGTTTTCAATTTTGGTTTCATCAACTCCTCCTGCTTGTGCAAAGTCTTTTCTTCCTCCCCCTCCTTTACCGCCTAGAATAGAAGCTGCTATTTTTACTAACTCAACTGCATCAAATTTTTCTGTTAAATCTTTTGTAACACCAACTGAAACGCCTACTTTTCCATCATAAATAGAGAAAGCAATTAGAATTCCTTTCTTTATATCTTTTTTCCCAGAGTCAATAATTGTTCTTAATTCTTTTGAAGGAAGATTTTTTATAGATTGATACCTTAAAGTAAAATCTTTAATTTTACTATCTTTAATAATATTTTTACTCTTATCTGCGATTACATTTTTTAAATTGGCTTGATCTAGTTGTTTATTTAAATTTTTTAAATTTTCAGTTGCACTTAATTCGTTGCTGTAATTAGGTCCAATTTTAAGTTTCTCTAAAGCTTTTTTAATAATTTTAATTTCTTCATTCAATTTAATCTCTTTTGAAGATTGAGTTTGTTTTAGATTTTTTTCATATTCTACAAGCTGCTCTGCTCTTAAAGCTTCAACTCGTCTTACTCCAGAAGATATCGACGACTGACTTATTATTTTAAATCTTCCTATTTCTGATGTATTTGATACATGTGTTCCGCCACACAATTCTGTTGAAAAATACTTATTCTTTTCTTCTCCCATAGACAAAACTCTGACTTCATCTCCATATTTCTCGCCAAATAATGCTAAAGCTCCATTGTCAACTGCCTCCTTTGGAGTCATAATTCGAGTTTTAACGTCACTGGCTTTAGAAACCATATCGTTTACTAAATCTTCAATCTTATTAATTTCATTTTTTTCGATTGGTTTATTGTGGCTA